>ERZ773079.57-NODE-57-length-67843-cov-9.257081_pt1 | contig 67843 bp, 18 predicted proteins | sample MGYA00511355_ERZ773079 | MGnify/ENA primary metagenome ERZ773079 (study PRJEB29015, sample SAMEA2737979) | human oral metagenome | biome: human oral; feature: human-associated habitat; material: dental | place: China | collected 2117 ... | reverse complement strand
TCATCAACGCCACCATGCCGCCCGAGCGCCCCGGGGCCCGCCGGCGCCATCGGTGCGAGGACCATCGGCGCCGCCGCCCCGTCGTGCGGCCCGGCGCGGCAAGCCGGAGGATCGGGGACGCAAGCGGGTAGCCTGGAGCGAAGGCGCCCGGGCCGTGGGACTCGGGCGGGACACGGAGGAGCAACCCATGCGCACCGTTGCCGAGCACCTCGCCGCGTGCCTCGAGATCGCCCAGCCGGCTCCGCCGCTCGACGTCGTCCTGCTCGACGCCGTCGGCCGCGTGCTGGCCGAGGACGTCGTCGCCGACCTCGACCTGCCCGCCGCCGATCTGGCGGGGCTGGACGGCTATGCCGTGATGAGCGCGGACCTGTCCGGTGCCGCCGAGGCCGCGCCGGTCGTGCTGGAGGTCATGGACTCGGTCCGGGCGGGCGAGACGCATCCGACACGACTCGTGCCCGGGGCTGCCGTCCTCATCGACTCCGGGGCCCCTCTACCGCTGGGCGCCGATGCCGTCGTGCCCTGGGCCGTCACCGATCGCGGGAGGTCCCGGGTCCGGGTCCGCGCCGTCGTGGGCTTCGGCGACAACGTGCGGCGCCGGGCCGACGACGTCGCCGCCGGTACCACGGTGCTGTCGCGGGGCTCGCGCGTCTCCGCCCGTCAGATCGCCCTGCTGGGCGGTATCGGGCGCTGCCGTGTCAAGGTCCTGCCCTCACCACGAGTCGTCATCGTGTCGATCGGCGATGAGCTGGTCGAGCCGGGCCAGTCGCAGGGCCCGGGCGACGTCTTCGACGCCAATGGGCACGCCCTGGCCTCGGCCGTCGCCGACGCCGGCGGACGGGCCTTCCGCGTCGCCGCCGTGCCGGACGAGCTCGGCGCCCTCGCCGAGACCATCGAGGATCAGCTCGTGCGGGCGGACGTCCTGATCACCACCGGCGGCCTGTCGGTCGGGCAAAGCGATACCGTCAAGGACGTCCTGGCCCCCCTGGGCTCGGTGCGCTTCGACGCCGTCGCCATGGCGCCGGGGCGCCAGCTCGGCCTGGGCACCGTGGAGGACACCCCGATCTTCTGCCTGCCGGGGGACCCCGTGAGCGCGCAGATCGCCTTCGAGACCTTCGTGCGCCCGGTCCTGCGGCAGATCGCCGGCCGACGGAACCTGCACCGCTCCTCCATGCCGGTGTCGATCTCATCGGGCTGGCACTCGCCGGCCGGCAAGCGCGAGTTCGTGCCCGTTCACCTGACCGGCTCGCCCTCGCGCGGCTACACGGCGGCGCCGACGTCCCGGCCCGGCACGACCCGGCTGCTCGGCCTGGCGCGGGCCAACGCGATCGCGGTCGTGCCCGAGACCACCCATACGGTGGTGGCCGGGGACACCCTCCACTGCCTGCTGCTGGACGCCTGAGCCGTGCTGCGCTCTCTGAGGGCCGGGACCCGCGGCCTGTCGCGACGGCGGCGGTTCGCCTGGCCGACGACGCTGACCGCTCCGGCGGTCGTCGCGCACGAGCCCGCCCGAAGGCCCGCGGTGGTGAGGCTGCGTGCGATCAGGCGCGCGGATCAGCAGGCGTGGCACGCGCTGCGCCTGGCCGACGACGCGCGCCTGTCGCCGTGGGAGGCCACTCTGCCCGCGGGCAGCCCCGAGACCCTGCGCTCCTTCCCGGCGTACGTGCGGGATCAGAATCGGATGGCGCGCAAGGGGAGGGCCATGCCCTTCGCCGTCGAGGTCGATGGCGTGCTCGCCGGGCAGGTGACGGCCGCGCCGATCCACTGGGGTGCGCTGTCCTCGGCGAGCGTGGGGTACTGGATCGGGGGGTTCTGGGAGGGGCGGGGCATCATGGCGCTGTCCGTGGCGATGGTCCTCGACCATCTTCTGGGGCCCGAGGTCGGGCTGCACCGGGTGGAGATCAATGTCAGGCCGGAGAATGAGCGCAGCCTCGCGCTGTGCCGGCGTCTGGGGCTGCGAGAGGAGGGTCTGCGCCGGGGGCTGATGAATATCGACGGGGCCTGGGCCGACCACCTGAGTTTCGCAGTCGTGGCGGAGGAGGTGGTGGACGGACTCGGATTCGTGGGACGTTTGATGCAAAAGTGATTATTGAGATTCAGGAGATTTGAGAGGCTCTCTAGATTGCGATTTCCGTCGCCCTGAACCAACACGCCGTGCTTCTGTCTACCGGGGCGACCTCGACCCGCATACCGTTGAACTGTGGGAATCGAGATCTGGGTGCTGGTGGCGCTCGTGGCGATTCTCGCCGTGTACCTTCTGCCGTTCCTGGTTGGACGTCGAGAGGTGATGCGCCTGTCCAACGCCGAGGACCGCTACTCCTCCGAGCTGCGGGTCCTGGCCACGGGCGACGCCCTCGCCTCCGATGAGGCCTGCGTCAGCAGCGGGCGCGCGCAGATCTTTCGACGTCGACCGGAGGTCAAGGCCATGAACAGGCCCGCAGTGAGGAACGTGCGAGCGCTGCGCACCGAGCGCGAGCTGATCCGTGCGCGTCAGGCCCATGGCGAGGCGCGGGAGCGTCGCCGCGTCGCCGCCTCCCATCGCGCCGCCGTCGCCTGCACTCTCCTGGGAGTCCTGCTCGGTCTCGTCGTGGTGTGCGCTCTCACGCCCCTGCCCTGGTGGAGCCTCGCCGTTCCCGGTGCTCTTCTGCTGGTATCGGTCGGGGCCGGCCGTCGCGCCGCGCGCGCCTCGGCCGCGCTCGATCTGCGCGAGCGACGTCGGATCACGGATCTGGAGGACGAGCTGGCCGATCTCACCGGTGAGCGGTCCGCTGCTCCGACGCCGGTGTGGTCCATCAAACCGAAGGACCTGCGGAAGTCCGCGCTCGAGACGGCCTCCGCGCAAGCGGCGACGACGGACGGGGCGACTGCTGACGCGGAGCATGCGGGACAGCGGGCGGAGCGGACGTCGGCCGGGAGCGAGGTTCCCGCAGTGAGCAGGATCGGGAGCGCGGCCGCGGCCCCCGTGGCGGAGGCCGGGGTCGAGCGGTCGAGCGAGTTCGCGGCGGGGGAGGCCCCGGCTGAGGTCGTCGAGGTCGTCGAGGTGGACGACTCCGTCGAGGCTGTCGAATCCGCGGGGGCGGACGACCGGTCCTCGGCATCCGAGGCCGGGACGGTGCGGGAGCCCGGACGGGTGGACGCGTTCGGGAACGAGTCGTCGACGGCGGCCGAGGAGCAGTCGGTGGACGAGGAGCCCGCCGAAGCGGCGGACTCCCCGACCGCGGCCGTCCGCAGCAGCGAGGGCGCAGCGGTTCAGCACGCTCTCATGGCCGTGGCCTGGCCGGTCACCGAGCTGGAGACCGACGACGGCGCGTCGTCCCTCGACTCCGCGGCCGCACTGGCCGGCTCCGGGCGGGCCGCCGTGTCCAAGCGGGCGACGGCGTCCGAGCGGGGGGCCGCCCCCGCGACCCCGCCGCAGGGATGGCGCCCGGTTCATGTGCCCGCACCCACCTACACGCTCGCGGCTCGCGCACCGCGGCGTGCTCTGGAGGATCTGAAGGAGACGTCCTTCCCCTCCGCGCCCGTGCCGGCGCGCCCGCACAGCGTGCGGAGGCTGCCGACCGAGGGCGTCGAGAAGGAGGAGATCGAGTTCCACCCCATCGACCTCGACGCGGTCCTGGAGAAGCGTCGCGCTGCCGGCGCCTGAATCGAGTCGGCGCCCGAGCCGAGTCGGCGTGCGGTCGGCCGGCGCGCGGTGGGCCGGCATCCGGGCGCGGGCGGCGGTGTTGTGGTTCACGGGGCGCCGACTTGCGGACGGCGACCGCAGGGGTGCTACGATCGCCCCGCACCTGGGGCTATGGCGCAGTTGGTAGCGCGTCTCGTTCGCAATGAGAAGGTCGGGGGTTCGAATCCCCCTAGCTCCACCGGGCAGTGGCCGCCACGTGATCGTGGCGGCCATATCGTTTTGCTGGGCCTCAGTGGGATGAGTCGGATGCCGTGAAGAGAAGACGCGAGGACGTCTCCATTGGCATCGGGCGTCGGCAAGAGCGAGCACTGGGCCGCGGCTCCGATCCCGGACGGGAAGACGAGTCTCGATAGGGTCCTACCCGGCGGCGAGGCGCGTCTGCGCGCTCTCCACGAGAGACCGGTAGAGCGCAGGATCCTCCTGGCGGTGGTCGATCAGCCCGCCGCCATCGGGGTCCTGGCGGTGGTGATCGCCCAGGCCTCCCGCCATGCCCCGCACCCTGCGAGGCACCCTGCGAGCCATTAGCGCATCCGACGAGAGCGCGGCCGCCTTGTCGATGCTCACGGGCTTTGATCTGGACCGGGCCCGGGCCGTCACTCAGACCGAGGGCCGCATCCGCGGCCAGTCGTTCACCCAGACCCCGCCCCGCCCGGGAGGCCATCCCGGAGCCCCGGCCGGGCGCACGACGCCGTCCGTCGAGCCCCGGTTCTCCAGGGGCTGGGGTAGGGGAGAGCGCCATGGGCGCACCGATGATCGCACCGACCGGCGGAACGGTGAGCGTCCGTGAGGGTGGCCTCACGGAGGGGAAGGCGAGCCCGGCCGCGACGAGCGCCGCCACCATCGAGCACGGCACCACCGCACCTGAACTCGGACGCCCCGCAAAGCCGGGAACGATCCGCCCTGACCCGCAAACACATTTGATTGCCTCATGAAACATCGAGACATGCTCTGCCCTAGAAGCCCGGAGGCGAACGCCAGGCATCTCGTATCTGTAAACCGGGGTTGACGGACGTCCTGAAGCATGTCTACGCTAGAACAGAACCGAAACGAGTGTCAGAGAGTGTCAGAGGATGCATTCTAAGTACCCGTACTCGTTCAACCCTGCAAGTATCTGCCCACCCCCTGAGAATTGAGAGGCGCGCATCTGAGCCGGAGCAGACGCATCTAGTTTACTTCCAATGTGTCGTAGACCCGCTGTGGGCGCTTCGAATCAGACCAGATCAGGTTACAACGATGTCCATAAATCCATGTTCGCACACCTACGGTTTGCGAATCGTTGCGAATCGACCAGATTTCCAGTCGACTGAGGAGAAGGCCGATGTCTCCTGTCATTGAGATCAACTCGCTCACGAAGCGCTACGGAAAGTCCCGTGGCATCGAGAACGTGAACCTCACCGTTCAGCCGGGAGAGATCTTTGGCTTCATCGGCCCGAACGGCGCCGGGAAGAGCACCACCATCCGCACGATCCTCGGCTTCCTCAAACCGACAAGCGGACGTGCCAGTATTCTTGGGCTCGACGTGGTTGAGAACTCCCGTAAAATTCACAGCAGGGTGGGCTACCTTCCTGCGGACGTCAACCTTTACGACGACATGAGGGCTGGCGACCTCCTGAGGCTATCTGCAAGATTTCACTCGGTGCACGCCGATGACAGAATTCGGGAGTTGAGCTCGAAGCTTGACCTGGATCTCTCGAAGAAATTCCGCTCCTTGTCAACTGGGAACAAGAAGAAGGTCGGGATCATCCAGACGCTTGTGCACGATCCGGAACTGTTGATCTTTGATGAGCCCACGAGCGGCCTTGATCCACTTGTGCAGCATGTGTTCTTCGATATCGTGAGGGCTGAGCAAGAGCAAGGAAAAACAGTCTTCTTCTCCTCGCACATCCTCAGTGAAGTGCAGCGCCTTTGCGACCGTGTCGCCATCATCAGGGCGGGGCGTCTTGTGGGGGTTGAGGAGTTGGCTGAGCCGGGAACCGCTCAATATAAATCCATTCGGGTTCGTTTCCGTGATCCTGATTTCGCTCCCGTATTTCCTGGTGTTAAGTCGGTTGAGAGCACCGAAGCGGGCTACAAATTCATGGTGCAAGGCGATCTCAATCGGCTTCTTGCGTTCCTCGCCGCGCACGATGTCGAAGAGTTGACGATCGAAGATCCTCCGCTTGAGGAGATCTTTATGACATTCTATGACGACCGTAACGGGGCAGCGAAAAAGAGGGGCGCTGAGTGAAATGAATGCGGTTCTGTTTCGAAACGACGTGCGCCGTCAACGCATTTCCTTCCTTGTTTGGGCGATAATCTTGCCGCTCATGAGTGTGTTCCGAATGGCGGAGTATCCTGACTTCTACTCGAAGTACAAGACGGCTGCGGATGCGCTGGGAGAGTTCTCCACCTCAGAAATCCAGATGTTCGGGCTCGATGGCGTGGACTTGACGACCATCACCGGTTACTACGGGGCGCGAGTGTTCTCGGTGCTTCTCCTCCTGGGCGCGGTCTACGTGATCATGCAATCCGCGACGATCCTGTCGAAGGAAGAGGACGACAAGACTATCGAGTTTCTCCTGGTCCAGCCTCTCAGCCGAACTGCGATCGTCTTGTCGAAACTCGCGGTGGTCGTCTTCTACACCATCGCGCTCAACGTGGTTCTCTTCTTGGCGTCATGGCTGATGTGCGTCGTCTTCCAACAGGATGGATTCCAGATGAAAGCACTGATCCTGATGTCTCTGGGATCCTTGGTGGTTCATCTGATGTTCGCCGCTGTCGGCTTCCTGCTGTCGGTCTTCGTGATCCGTTCGCGGACGATCTATCCCCTCACGATCGGTATCGCCCTTGCCTCGTACTTCGTGGAACTATTGGCGAATTCAAACGATTCGGCGAAGTGGATGACCTGGTTCTCATTCTTCTCCTACCCGAATGTAGATGAAGCTGCCAAGGGTGGGCAGGTGATGGAGCCGACATACCTGATCGTTTCGCTGCTCGTGATCGTCGGGGGTTTTGCTGCGGCTCTGGTGACCTATCGGCGCAAGGATATTGCGGCCTAAGGGCAGGGGCTCTCGATGGTCGATGAGTTCTTAATTACTATGTGATGGGCGGTGGGGTGGCGAGGGTTAACGATCATGCCCTTATCTTCCACTTCTTCGTCTCATTCCTGGGTCCAATATGCGCAGCTGATCATTATTGGTCGACCTCTCGTTATGTTCACCGTAAATACTTGTTGGGAGACTGGAAATGGCTGTATCTGAATGCATTCGTCGGCTTCGATTGTCGCGGTCGGGAATGCCGATCTCCGCCGTCATATGCTGTGTTCCCGTGGGTGAATGGTCGACATGGCTGGATTCGTTGCACCCTTGTGAGTTGGAGCAACTGGGCCGTGCCAGGTCCGACAAGCGTCGGGCAGAGTTCGTGTCCGGTCGTCACGCGGCCAAACGTGCGATCTGCTCTCTCGCGTGTTCCACGTCGTGGCTCCCGTCGCTGCTCATCGAGTCTGGTGTGTTCGGGCAGCCCGTCGTCCGCGCAGAGGTGGCTGCTCAAGTAGGAGTCAGTATTGCGCACAGCGGTGATTTCGCCATTGCGCTTGCCTTTGACTCGGGGCATCCTATGGGTGTCGACCTCGAAATGATAGACATTCGAAACGAATCCACCATGCGTGCACAGCTGTCGGCCCGAGAGACGGCCCGGTGCGACGAGCAGTCAGTATCTCAACTGGAGATGAGTGCGCATCTCTGGAGCGCGAAGGAGGCGGTCGGTAAGGCTATGCGGAGCGGCCTGACCGTGCCGTCCTGCCTTCTAGAGGTTTCGTCGATCCAATTGATCTCCTGCGGTTACCGACTTGAGTTCGCGCAACTGATTCAGTATGCGGCTGTTGCCGTGAGAATGGGGGATTATTCGCTGGCGGTGGGTCTTCCCCGACGTACACGATTGGACGAGTCCGACTTGCGGGGCGACCTGCTAAGGGAATTGGCCAGTGTCTGAGTGGGCATTCCTTTTTCCGGGCCAGGGGTCGCAGTTCTTGCGTATGGGTGAAGACCTGTGGCGCCGATTCCCGGAGTTCAAAGGAGACATGGAGCAGATCGATGCGTTGGTTCGTGATCGGCGCGGCTATGGATTCCTCGACACGCTCTACGGCGATGATGATGATGGACTGCTCGCCTTGACCGATCTTCGAGTGAGCCACCCGGCGATTTTTTCCGTGCAGTACGCCGCGTCGAGGCTCCTCATCCGACGTGGAGTCCGCCCATCATGCGTGGCCGGGGCGAGCCTTGGGGAAGTGACCGCTGTTACTCTCGCCGGGGGGTGCGGCGCCGAGGCCGCTGTCGACATGATTTGTGAGCACTCCGACCGGATCGTAGAGGAGTGCGAGCCCGGTGGGATGACGGCGGTCTTCGTTTCCCCCCGCCTTTGGAGCGATGGCGTTATCGATCACCATGAATGTGACCTGGTCTCGATCAACGGGCCCGAGCACTTTGTCATCGCAGGAGCCCGTGATGGACTGCGTGCCTTGGTATCTGATCTCGACGCACGCGGGATCAATTACTTGAGTCTTCCCGTGAACTATCCGTTTCACTCAACTCGACTGGATAGCCTGAAGAACCACATCCTCTCCGGTGAAGAGGCGGGCGTTGGTGCCTCAATGCGGGTTCCCTTCTACTCGTCCGCCACCGGAGGGAGAGTCGATGCCATCGAGACTGGGCACTGGTGGAAGGTGTCCCGCGAACCCATCAGAGCAGGGCCGGCACTCAAGGGCATGGCAGAGGACGGGCTGTACCGCTGCATCGAGATAGGCCCTGGGACATCGATGTCCGCGATCCTGCGCCAGCAGAGGATCAGGTCCATTTCGAACCATGTGGTAATGACACCGTTTCTGAACAGCATCCAGTTGGTGGAGGCGATCACGGAGCTGGGAGACGACGGCGCATCGCCACAGCAGGCAAGAACCGCGGACCAACTTGAACCACCACGCACTACCCCGAGAGAGAGCCTACCCGTGTCGCACACCGAATCAGAGCAGGGGAAGGATTCAAGAATGCGTGCATATGTGTTTCCCGGTCAGGGCTCCCAGTTCATTGGCATGGGCAAGGATCTCTTCGATGCGCATGAGCGGGAACTCGCTGACGCAGATCGAATCCTCGGTTGGTCGGTCAAGGATCTCTGTTCAACGGGCCCGAAGGAACGTCTTGACAGCACTGAGTTCACACAGCCGGCCTTATATGTGGTGAACGCCCTCACTTACCTCAACAGAATGGCCCGAGGGGAGCCTCGTCCTGATTTTGTCGCTGGTCATAGTCTGGGTGAATATAATGCCCTGCACGCCGCTGGGGTTTTTGACTTCGCGACCGGGCTCGGGCTTGTCAAGCAGCGCGGTCGATTAATGGCACAGGCTCGCGGGGGCGGGATGGCCGTTATCCTCGGGTTGAAGCCTGAGCGTGTGACTTCGGTACTCGCGGACGCTCGTAAGGACGCCGTCGATGTAGCCAACCTGAATTCTCCGGATCAGGTTGTCATATCTGGGTTGCGCGATGATGTGCTCGCGTGCGAGGAAATCTTCATCTCGGCGGGCGCTCGATTTATGCCACTCAACGTGAGCGGGGCCTTCCACTCGCGCTACATGCGTCAGGCGCGGGAGCAGTTCGAGGGGTACCTACGAGATATCCTGTTCAAAGAACCCTGTTGTCCAGTCGTCTCCAACGTCACGGCGCGTCCTTACGGGACGGATGTGCCGGGGCTCCTCGGCCAGCAGATCACCTCCCCGGTGAACTGGGTGGATACTGTGCGCTACTTGTTGCGGCGAGGAGCAACGATCGAGCAGGTGGGTCCCGGAAGGGTGCTCACAGGTCTTACTCGCGCGACTCTCCGCAGTGAGAGAGACGAACCCCTCACGAAAGGCGCGCGAACTGTGCGGCCGGCCCGTGCGGAGAAAGTTTCTGAAAAGGAGTCCCGTACGGTCTCGGTTGCATCATCGTACGCACTTGAAAGCGGGTCGTTCTGTTCGACGTACGGTCTCCGTCTCCCTTACGTGAGTGGTTCCATGTATCGCGGGATCGCTTCGAAGGAACTTGTCGAGAGAATGACTCGAGCCGGAATGCTCTCCTTCGTCGGTACCGGTGGAATGCCATTGGAGGAAATAACCGCGAGCATCGAGTACCTGCAGCGTCGAGCTCCGTCGGGAGCTTCCTATGGGTTCAACCTGTTGCACAGTCATGACGATCCGCGTCGTGAGGATGGACTGGTCAGTCTGTTCCTGGCCCGGGATGTCAACCTCGTCGAGGCATCCGCCTTCGTCGATGTGACTCCCGCCCTTGTGCGCTACAGACTCAAGGGAGTGCGTCGGGGTGACGATGGTAGCGTCGTCATTCAGCATAGGATCATGGCAAAGCTCTCTCGTCCGGAGGTTGCCGAGACCTTTCTCAGTCCACCGCCTGAGAAGCTTGTTAAGCAACTGCTGGATGCCCGCCAGATCACGCCCGAGGAAGCGGAACTTGCTCCTCGCATCCGGATGGCTGATGATATCACGGCCGAGGCGGATTCAGGAGGACATACGGATGCCGCGGTTTCGCTCGCACTGATTCCTACGATCGCACGGCTCAGAGATTCTTTCCACAAGAAGGATCCGCACCTGCCGCGTGCTCGGGTCGGAGCCGCAGGGGGCATCGGGACCCCCGAATCGGCAGCTGCAGCATTCGTCCTGGGAGCCGAGTACGTAGTCACCGGGTCCATCAACCAGTGCACCGTGGAGTCGGGGGCCAGTGAGACTGTGAAGAACCTCCTGCAGGATATCAATGTCCAGGACACCGATTATGCGCCCGCCGGAGACATGTTCGAACTAGGCAGTCGTGTCCAGGTACTGCGCCGCGGGGTGTTTTTCCCTGCTCGCGCGAACAAACTTTACTCGCTCTATCGCCAGTATGATTCTCTGGATGCGATCGATCCGGAGACTCGCAGACAGCTTGAAGGGCGTTACTTTCACCGTACCTTTGAGAGCATCTGGGAGGAGGTGCGCGACGACACGCGTGTCAGCAGGGGGCAGATGCCTAACGATCGCCAGAGGATGCTGGCCGTATTTAAATGGTATTTCGCTCACTCGACGCAGTTGGCTCTGAGCGGCGACAAGGATCAGGTGGTGGACTTCCAGGTCCACTGCGGTCCCGCACTGGGTGCCTTCAACCAATGGGTCAAGGGAACTGGGATGGAGGACTGGCACAACCGCCATGTCGATGACATCGCGATCAAACTGATGGATGAGGTGACCCAAGTGCTGGACAAGAGGACTCGCCGTTCCGCAGTCAATGCGAATTGATCTGAACCTGTCGATGAGAAGAACAGAAAATAGTTGGGCATGCTTGGCCGACTGATTGCGTGAACGAGTAAGAGAGACGAACGATGCTGGAGCTGGAGACGATTCGGGTGGAATCGGTGGAGGAATCTCGTGACACCACCGTGCTGTTCGTCCACGGGGGCTACTTCGGGGCCTGGTGCTGGGAGAACTTCCAGCCATATCTTGCTGGCCAGGGATACCGCTCGTGGGCCGTCAGCCTTCGGGGCCACGGTGCCAGCCCCGCCGGTCAGCCTTTCAACTCGCTGAGTCTGGACCAGTATGTTGAGGACGTCGTCCGGACGCTGCGTTCCATGCCGGTCACTCCGGTGATTGTGGGCCACTCCATGGGAGGAGGCATTATTCAGAGGATTCTTGACCACAATGAGGATCTGGTTTCTGGTGCCGTCCTGCTGTCCGCGGTTCCTCCTTCTGGTGTCGGCGCCAAGGAGGCCATGGCGTGGGCGAGGCTCGGCATGCGGGCGTTGATCCAGTTGTGGAGGCTCCATAGTGGAAGGCTCACTGCGAAGCATGCGGCTGATCGTGATGCGTTTCCTTATGAGATGTTCTTTGCGGGAGATCTGGAATGGAGCACGCTGCTCTCATACGGAATCAGAATGCAGGGAGAGTCCCGCCGTGCCGGCAAGCAGTTGTCACAGACCGTTCTTCGGGATCCGAGAGCAGTTGATCTGCCCGTGGCTGTGATCGGCGGCGAGAATGACGTGTTTTTCGCCCCTGAAGTGAATCTCGCCACCGCCAAAGCGTACGGCGTGACGGCCACGATCGTTCCCGGCGTGGGGCATGCCGCCATGCTCGATTCGAACTGGTCCGAGGTCGCCGATCGGCTGATCGAGTTCCTTGAGTTTGTGGAGGAGGCATGAACTCCGATCAGATTGACGGCGGATGGTCCGGTGATGGGGCGGCGGTTCGGTCGAACTCCTATGATGTCAGTTCGATCGGCGGCGGCGTGGACGCGGAGACCTTACGGTTGGCGGCCCAGGTGGATCTGTTCTGGGAGAAGGAGAGGCGCCTCTACGCGTCCCGCGGGCTCGAAGTGGCCAGGCGGGTCGTTGAACTGGGCTGCGGCCCGGGTTTCGTGCTGCGGCACATGGCGGAAGCCTTTCCCGATGTTGAATTGCACGGATTGGAGGTCGATCCGGTGCTTGTCGAGCGCGCGAAAATGTTGTTCGCCGGTGAATCATTGGATATAGTAGTTCGGCAGGCTTCGATTTTTGACACGGGTTACGAGGATGCGACCTTTGATTTCGTCCTCGTGCGTCTCGTCCTGGAGCATCTCTCGGATCCCGCGCGGGCGCTTCAGGAAGTATTCCGTATCGTCCGCCCGGGCGGACAGGTTGTGGTGATCGATAATGATTTCGAGATGCATCTGATGGCCAGTCCGCCCGTACCTGAGCTGCGCGAGGTCTACGATGCGTACTGCAAGGCACGCGAGGAGGAAGGCGGCAACCCGCTCATTGGTCGCGACTTGCCGATTCTTCTGCATGAGGCGGGGTTCGTCGACATCGACTACGAGATCGTGGCGGCACACAGCGCTGTGGTTGGTGACGAGATATTCTCCCGCTCCGAGGGCGTCAGTATTCCCTCACAGCTCGTCCGGGAAGGTTATCTGAGCAGTGTCGCGTTGGGAAATTTGTCACGACGTTGGCGCGACGTGGTGAGGAATCCACGTCACGCTCAGATCCGGCAACTGCACGTGGGCGCTGGCAGACGCCCGAGCATCTGATAGGAAAGATGGCAAGTGATTTCCACACTCTCCCTTGCTCGGCTGGTTTCTCTCATCGTTGAGTTGACGAACGTTGACGAGTCCGAGTTCGACGTCTCGTTGCCGATGTCTGAGCAAGGCGTGACATCGGTCCTCGGCGTCGATCTTGTCGATCGGATCAATGATGAGTGCGGTCTCGATCTGGGATCAGAGGTCATTTATGACTACCCGACCGCCGAGGACCTGGCCTCGGTCATCTCAGACCGGACCTCCGGAGCCCATGATGCCTGCCTCTCGGACGATCGCGAATCCGCGTGCGAGACTCTTCAGAGGATCGCCTTCACGTTCCTGGAACCCGGCACCACCTCATGGGATCCCACCCGGTCGTGGGACGAGATCGGTTTTAATTCTGTTGATTTGATGGATCTGGTTGATGCGCTCAATGAGGAGCTCGGGACCGAGCTCGGGCCCGAGGTAATCTTCGATTTCAACACGCCCCGGAGGCTGGCCGAGCATCTCGAGTCACTGGTCGACGAGCTGCCCGAGTCGGACGTCGGCATCCCCTCGAGTGCGTTCTCGGGTTCCTCATGCGTGTCGAAGGATGCTGTGGCGATAATCGGCATGTCAATGAGATTCGCGGACCTCGACGACGTCTCTGCCCTTGAATCTGCCCTGTGGCAGGGCGAGTCGCGAATCGGGGCCCTCAGTTCGCGTTCGGCGCCGAATCTCGACGTCTCAGGAGGATTCATTCCTTCCCCAGAACGCTTTGATGCGCCCTTTTTCGGGATCAGCGCCCGCGAGGCGCGAAGGATGGATCCCCAGCAGCGGCTTTTGCTTGAAGAGGCCTATCGAGCGGTCGAGGACTCCGGACGCGCTCCGGATTCCCTTGCCGGCACGTCCGTCGGTATTTTCGTCGGGGCCAGGTCCGGCGATTACGGCGATCAGGTCTTTGCGACGGACGGCCCCTCATCCCATGTGCTCCTCGGCAATGATATGGCAGTTCTGTCCGGTCGTCTGGCCAACTGGCTCGGTGTTACGGGTCCTTGCCTGACCATCGATGCTGCTTGCGCCTCGTCACTGGCGGCGCTGCATCTCGCCTCGGACAGCATTCGTCGTGGCGAGTGCGGGTTGGCGATTGCCGCTGGCGTCTTCGTCGCCTCACCGCGCTTCTTGTCCATGGCCTCGGCGGCGGGTCTCCTATCGACCAGTGGGCAGTGTCGTCCCTTCAGCGAGGAGGCCGACGGGATGGTGCTCGGTGACGGAGCGGGGGTACTGGTGCTGAAGCCTCTCGTCCGTGCGATTGAGGACGGTGACCACATCCATGCCGTCGTGCGTGCCAGCGCGATGTGTCATAACGGTGGTGCTCCGTCCCTTATGGCTCCGGTCACACGATCTATGCGACAGATGATTGTCGACCTCTACCGGAACAGCGGCACCGACATCACCACTGTTGGCTGCGTCGAGGCGCAGGGCAGCGGGTCTCGGATCGGCGACAGTGCGGAGCTCGCAGCGCTCACAGCCGCCTTCAAGGATCTGGGCGCCGCTCCCCGCAGTTGCGTACTCGGGTCGACCAAGGCGAATGTCGGACATTCAGTCGCGGCTTCTGGAATGGCGGCGATCGCCAAGGTTATCACTGCATTTCGACGTCGGCATTTGCCAGAATTCGTCGGAGTAATGACTCCCCACCGACGCCTTGGTCACGATGATTCTCCCTTCATCGTGAGCTCCAGTGTTTCGGCGTGGCCGTCCCAGAAAGTGGGCCCACTGCGCGCAGGGGTGAATTCCTATGCCTTCAACGGCGTGAACGCCCACGTGATTCTCGAGGAATATGTTCCTTCAGTAAAGTCGATAGCCGATGACCCTCCGTACTTGATCCCCGTGTCCGCCCGCACTCCTTCTGCGCTCCGCAGCAGACTGGTCGACCTGAGGAGGTGGCTGGAAGATCACGACGACTCGCTCGGTGACGTCGCATACACCCTGCAGGTCGGTCGCCAGCACCACGCTCTCCGGAAAGGGTTCGTCGTCGACGACCGCGCCATGCTCCGTGATCGGATCGACCGTGCGCTCACGAGCGGGGATTGGCTAGGCGCCCGCGGTGACGTTGCGATGCAGTCTCAGGATTCCACTCACAAAGATGTCGCCGAACTTGTTCATCCCGGGGCCTCCTGTGAGGAACTCGCTGCGCTTGCTGACCTGTACTGCGCGGGCGCCGCTGTGCCGTTCCAAGGACTCCACGTCTCTGGGGAGCGACGGCGACTCTCTATGCCTGGTTACCGGTTTGACGATTGTCGCTACTGGTTGGCTGATGAGCAATCGTCAGCCACTTCCGAGGCCTTGACAGCCTCGGTCCCCGTTGCGGAGAAAATCTCAGATCCGCCGACGCTCTCAGCCCAGGAATTGCAAAATCACGAGGCTGCGCACAAGGAGCTGACCGCGTGGGCGCTCGCCACACTGTTCGCCGTTCTCTCGGACGCGGCTGATGGCTGGTCTCGTGGAATGACATGCACTGTTGATGAGCTTGCGGAGAGCCTTGGGGTGATTGATCGTCACCGACGGCATTTCGAGCACGTGATCAGCATGTTCGTGCGGGAGGGGATCCTGCAGCGCACTGGTGAGCGGGTCGAGATCGTCAGAGAGGCGGACCCCATGCCCGAGCTCGACCGACGCCGCCATGCCCTCGACGGGGAGTATCCGGAGGCGGCGGTCTACACACCGCTTCTGGCGTTGTGCTTCGATCACTACCCGAAGATCCTGTCCGGAAGGACCACTTCCGTTGAGGTTCTCTTCCCGGGCGTCAGCGATCCTCCCATGAGCTGCCTTTACGCAAACAATCAGATGGCAGACCTCTGCAGTGATCTGGTGGCTTGGTGGACTCTGCGGTATGTAACCGATAATGTTCCTGCTGATCGTTCCATCGGCATCGTTGAGCTGGGTGCCGGCACGGGCTCGACAACACTGCCCGTGCTGCATGCGCTAACGTCCTGGAAGGAACGCATCGACTACGCCTACACCGATCTATCCCTTGCTTTCAGGACATGGGGTGCGAAAAAATTCCAGAAGGACTTTCCGTGCGTTCGCTTCGCGCGACTGGATATTTCGGCACCCCCCGCAGCGCAGGGTTTCTCCGAAGGGGCCGCGGATGTCGTCATCGCCGCCAACGTCATCCATACTACTCCCGATATCCGGGCGTCGGTCCGTCACGTGTACTCCATGCTGCGGCCGGGCGGCGTGCTCATCCTGAACGAGTTGACCGGGTGCCCCGACATCTACGCGATCGTCACAGGCCTCCTCGATGGGTGGTGGTTGTTCCAGGATCCCGAGTTGCGGATCCCTGAATCGCCCTTGTTGGACCTCATGCATTGGAAGTCGGTCCTGTCGGACGAGGGCTTCGACGCCATGGTCGTCCCGGGGCCCGCCACGGGCAGGTACGGTGTGGCCCAGAGCGTCATCGTCGCCACAAGACCCGTGATGTCCACAAGAGCTGAGGACCCGCCTCATCAAGCTGCGACCGGTGAGGGCGTTGGCGCTCCTGACTCGGGTAGGAGCAATCGGGGCCGGAGGGCCGTGGGCCGGCGCGGTCTGCTATCCACTGTTCTGAGCGTCATTGCCGCAGTGATCGAGGAGGATGAGTCCTCCATCGGCACTGATATTCCTTTCATGGAACTCGGCATCGATTCGCTCGTCGCTCCCGAAATGATCGTTGCTCTCAATGATGCGTTCGGTGTCCAGCTCCGCGCGTCGGTGCTTTTTGAGCACAGCACGGTCGATCGGTTGGTCGATCATCTGTTCGACATCGGGGCGGACGTGTGTGGTGACGAACCGATCCAGGAACAGGAGATGATGAGTGCTTCGACTGAGGCGCTCACATCTTACGGGCGGGAGATGCGTGAGAGTCCTCGGACATTCGACAACGATGGGGACGCGATTGCCATCATCGGCATGTCGTGCACCTTCCCCGACGCACGTGATCCTCAGGAGTATTGGGACAACATCGTGGCGGGGCGTTGTTCGATCCGTGATATTCCGCTGACCCGGTGGGACGTTGACAAGTTCTACGATCCCGACCCGGAGCGCCTCGACCGGAGTTATTGCAGGGTCGGCGGCGTCATCCCGGACGCAGAGCTCTTCGATCCGCTTTTCTTCCGCATGTCGGGTCGCGACGCAGAGATCGCCGACCCGCAGCAACGTGTTTTTCTTGAGCATGCCTGGAAGGCCCTGGAGGATTCCGGGCACACGCCCGCAAGCGTGGGGGGCAGTCGGTGCGGGGTGTTCGTGGGGTGTGTTGCCAACGAAACGTCATTGATCAATGAACTGGAGGGCGTTCCGGCGGATCCGGGATCCACTCTGGGATCGTACTCCTCGGTATTGGCCGCAAGGATCTCCTACTTCTTGAATCTTCACGGTCCGAGCATCTCGATCGATACGGCTTGCTCGTCGTCGCTAGTATCACTGCACCTCGCTGCGCAGAGCCTGCGGGCGGGGGAGACGGACATGGCTCTGGTCGGTGGCGTCTTCGTGGCGCCGTCCCATCGTTTCCACGTAGCCATGAGCAACATGTTGCTTCTGTCACCGACCGGAGCATGCCGTCCGTTCGACTGCTTCGCGGATGGGTTCATCCCTGGTGAGGGGGCGGGAGTCCTCGTCCTGAAGCCTCTGACCGCCGCCCAGCGCGACGGCGACCGCGTGCTTGCAGTCATCCGCGGCACGGCGGTGAACCACGATGGCGCCTCGAACGGATTCACCGCGCCGAGCGCTCAGGCGCAGACCGATCTCGCGTCGACAGTCTATCGACGGGCGGGCATCGACGTGCGGACGATCGGATACGCCGAGGCTCATGGGACCGGTACCCGGCTGGGCGACGCCGTGGAGGCGGAGGCCCTCACCGCCGCGCATCGACAATTCACTGCGGAGCGCAACTACTGCGCGCTGGGATCGGTGAAGGCCAGCATAGGTCACGCCGCGGCCGCAGCAGGCGTGGCGGGCGTGATCAAGGCGGTCCAGGCCCTTCGACATGCGATCATTCCGCCCACGTGGCACATGGAGCATCCCAACGAACTCATGTCCTGGGACGAGTCTCCGTTCTACTTCCCCTCCGAGGAACAGGTCTGGAGATCACCGGAACAGGGCCCCCGGCGGGCTACGGTCAGCTCTTTCGGGCTGAGCGGGACGAATGCACACGTTCTGCTCGAGGAGGCTCCCGAAGGGGTTGATGCGGATCAAGGCCGGGAGCGGCAGAATCTCGTGGTCGTCTCGGGCCATACTCCGAACGCGCTCCGGCTCAACGAGGAGGCTCTGCTCGAGTGGCTGGAGGGTCTTGACTCCCAAGGCGTGTCACCGACGCTGGAGGCCATCGCCCGAACGACCCAATTGCATCGCATGTCCCATGACCACCGGGTGGCTGTACTGGCGTCCAGCAGGGCTGAGCTCATGGCGCATCTGAGAGACCATCTTCGAGATGTTCGTTCCGAGGCCGTGTTCGCAGGACACAGCGCAGAGAGCCAGTCTTCGGTCATGTCTCTGCTCCGTGATGAGGCCGGCCGTGATTTCTTGTCCGGCCTCGTCCGGCGACGTCGACTTGAGGCACTGGCGAAAGTCTGGGTTGACGGACTTGATGTGCCCTGGGCGGACATGTACGAAGAGCCTCAGCAGGCGCTCACCATGCCCCCATATCGCTTCGACCACATGAGCTATCCACTGCGCAAGTGCGCACCGAACTCGGTCGCGGCTGCCTCTGCACCAGGCGAGTTCAGGGTCGCGACTCCCGCCTGGATCGAGGCGCGAGCACCATCGTTCGTCACGCCGCCGCGGCGATTACTCGTTCTGGGTGATGAGGACGACCTCCGAGCCATCAGGCATCGGTGGCCCTCGACCGCGCTCACGCTGGTGCGGGCGGCGCCGGGGGAGCGTGGAGTTCCATTTGTGGAGGGGTCCGGTACCTGGCGCATCGACCCCCGTCGGGCGCGAGACTTCGACGAACTGCTTCGGACGAGCGCTGCCGAAGGCGTGGTCGATGTCCTCAACCTATGGCCCCTGCACGAGGACTCCGGGGCCCCCGTGGACCGGGCCATTGGTGCGTCGCTCCGGTTGGTCGGCGCAGCAGGAAGAACAGATGTCCATGTCGAGCGCATTGTATGCGTCACGCGTCGGGATGGCGTTCCGTGTCCCTATGATGACGCCGTGGCGGCGGTGGGGCACTCCGCTGATCTTGTCGCTCCCGGACTGCGGTTCAGCCTCCTGAGAATCGATGGCCCGTCGTCCTCCTCCCAGCGCGTCGATCATGCGCTCGCCGAGTGGGGAGCGTCGGATCCCGAGGTCCTACGCCGAGGACACGAGCGCTTCATCATGGAGCTCGCCGTACCGTCCGGATCTCCCGAGGCCCCCATCGTCATTCGACGGGGCGCCGTGTGCCTCGTGACCGGCGGTTTGGGGGCGCTGGGTCTCATCACGAGCCGTCATCTGGCGAACACCCATGCGGCCCACCTTGTCGTGGTGGGGCGTTCGCCGCTCACTTCTGAAGCAGAGGCGCGCCTGTCATCGTTGCGGACGGCCGGCGCGGCGAGCGTTCACTACTTCCAGGCCGACGTCAGCGACCGTCGGGCTATGCACGACGTCGTGCACTCCGTCCGTGAGCTGCATGGTGGCGTGCACGCGATCGTGCATGCTGCCGGTATCCTTGACTCCCGTCCTCTTAGTGCGATGGACGACCCCGCCCTGGAATCAGCCCTCAAGGCCAAGATCGAGGGTGTTCAGGTCCTCGATGACGTCACCAGGGATGAGGACATGGACGCGATGATACTCTTTTCGTCCGCTTCATCCGTCCAAGGCGATTTCGGCCTAGGCGGCTACGGAGTCGCTAACCGATTTCTCGACTCATATTGCGAGTATCGGAACTTCCTGCGGGCCGAGGGGGCGCGTCGGGGCACGACTGTCGCCCTCGACTGGCCGCTGTGGGAAGACGGCGGGATGAGGGCCGGAGGACAGTCGGTCCACCTTCGGGCCGCCGGTGTCGCGCCCCTGAGCACCTCCGAGGGGCTGCGCATCCTTGACTCCGCTCTCGCCCAGGGCCTGTCCCAGGTCGTGGTGATCCCCGAGCACGCGCATCCTGACGCATCCCGGGACACCGATCTCGCGGACGCAACCGGTACATCGGATGACGAAGAGCGAGCTCCCGCTCGGGAGCAGGACGACGGGGAACCGTCTGCGGATCTGCGGGCGATCGTCCTCGAAGCGACAGCCCGCGCGCTCGGCATCGATTCCGTTAGACTCAACCTCGACGCAGACCTTGCGAACTACGGATTGGACTCCGTCTCGCTGAAGACCTATGCGCGACGACTCTCGGAGGAGCTCGGCGTCCCGGTTTCACCGACGCTGTTCTTCGCGTGCGGCACGCTGGGCGAGGTCGTCCGGCAACTCTCCGAACAGCACGGCGATGCGATCCATCCGCCGCGAGGGCTCACGGTCTCCTCCGAACCGTTGCAGTCCTCCCTGTCGGAAAGTCGCAGGCCACCACTCGCACAGATCACCCCTCTCTCGGGACAGACCTCCGAGACGAGCGAGGCGATTGAGATCGACACTGTCGACACGTCGATCGCGGTGGTCGGCATGGCCGGTCGGTTCCCCGGAGCGAGAGATATCGAAGAGTACTGGCGGAACCTTGCGGACAGCGTCGACTCCATCGTCGAAGTGCCCTGCGAGCGTTGGGATTGGACGAAGTGGTACGCGAGCGAGGGCGATCTCGAAGGACGCTCAAACAGCAAATGGGGCGGTTTTATCAAGGGGGTCGATGAGTTCGACGCTCGTTTTTTCCATCTCTCTCCGCTTGAGGCCGAGCTGATGGATCCGCAGCAGCGGCTACTTCTCCAGACCGCGTGGTCTGCCATAGAGGATGCGGGGTGGGACCCGGCGTCGCTCTCGGGCCGTCGTCTCGGCGTCTTCGTGGGGGCTCAGTTCAACGAGTACTCAGAAATGCTTGCCAGCGCCGGTCTGAGTACTGCTCAGATTGGCACCGGGACAGAGCACTCGATGCTCGCGAACCGGCTGTCCTATCTTCTGGATGCTCGTGGTCCCAGTGAGGTCATGGATACCGCCTGCTCGGGCGCTCTTGTCGCCGTTCATCGAGCCATTCGGTCTCTTCGCTCGGGTGAGTCGGAACTCGTCCTGGTCGGCGGAGTCAGCCTGATGCTGACCCCCCGCTATCACATTCTCACCACCCAGATGGGAGTCGCCTCGCCGACCGGTCACTGCCACACCTTCGGTGCCGCGGCTGACGGGTACGTGCGGGGTGAGGGCGTCGGCGTCTTGGCCCTCAAGCCGTTGTCGCGCGCGGTTGAGGACGGCGACCACGTGTGGGCGGTTCTCCGCGGATCCGCGGTCGGGCACGGTGGGCACGCGAGTTCCTTGAGCGCCCCGAATCCCCGCGCACAAGCTGATCTCCTGCTGTCTGCATGGGACGATGCCGGGTTGGAGGCCGCAGATGTCAGTTACATCGAGGCGCACGGCACCGGAACCGAGCTCGGTGACCCGGTGGAGGTCGAGGGCATGACGACGGCGTTCCGAGAATCCGCGCGCCGTTCGGGCAGGGAGCCGACGATCGGTGGCTGCGGTATCGGATCGGTCAAGTCGCAAATCGGACATCTTGAGCCGGCTGCTGGCGTGGCCGGCCTCGTGAAGGTCGTCCTTGCGCTGCGCCACGGGATCATCCCGGGAACCCTTCACGCTCTGCCGCGAAATCCATACCTCGAGCTTGAGCGCAGTCCATTCCGGATCATCGACGACACCGTGACATGGCCGGCAGTCGCTGGCGATGATCGGCCGCGCCGTGCCGGCGTCAGTTCATTCGGTTTCGGCGGTGCGAATGCGCACGTGGTCGTCGAGGAATTCCGGGAGCACGGCTTCGGGGCTCCCGACGCCGACGGTCCGCACGTCATGCTGCTCTCCGCACGGACCGACCAGCAGTTGCGCCGCTATGCCCTATTCGTGGCCGACTTCCTGGGGCGGGACGTCGAACGTCGCGTGGAGGCTGTCCGCGTCCTCCTGGCTGAATGGCTGGGTCTGCCGTTCGCTGAGCTTGATGGGCATGCCACGATCGGTGATCTGGGGATGGACGTGACGTCCATGGCACGAGTGACATCCCGGCTTCGTTCCGAGTTCGGATCGGTGTCCGATGCTCTTGCCGTCGGCTTGGACACCACCGTGCGTGACCTTGCCGAGGCGCTGCCTTCCACTCTGCGGCTCGCTGACATCGCTTACTCGCTGGCTGTAGGTCGAACCGCGTACTCCTGCCGGTTCGCAGCCTCGGTCACGACCATGGAGCAGTTCGTGAGGCAACTCAGGGAGTTCGCCGAAACGGGACACGGCGATGGCGTGGCAGTGGGGACGGCCGGCCGTCAGGATGACATTCCGGATGGGACCCGTCTCGAGGGTGGTAGCGACTGGGAGGCGGCGGAGGCCTGGGTGCTCGGGGCGGACGTCGACTGGTCACGGCGGGCTTCGGGTCGGCGCGTCTCGCTTCCGACGTACCCCTTTGAGCCGACACGGCACTGGTTCGAGTCACCCGCGCCCACCCCGGACGCCGAGCTCGAGCATCCTTTCTCCGGTCGAGTCGACGACGGAGACGGGGTCTGGAGCATGACCACTTCGCTCTCCGGGGACGAGTTCTACTTGAGAGACCATATAGTGCAGGGGACGCGAACGCTCCCGGGGGTCGCCTACCTCGAGATGGCCAGGCTCGCTGCAGAACTCCATGCGGGTCGCCCGGTCACCGTTCTCAAGGACTTCATCTGGGCGAGGCCGGTGGTTGTCGGCTCATCGCCTGTCGTCCTGCGGACCACCGTTACGGACTCAACTCACGACGCGATGTCCATCGAGTTCACGTCCGATGAGGGCGTCCATGCGCGCGCCACGTGCGTGCCATCGCAGATGCCCGCCGATGAGCAGCCAGTGGACGTCGAAGCCATCCGTCGTCGTGTAGGGCGGCCCGTGCCAGGCTCCGAGTGCTACGACCAGCTGTGCGGGTCGGGGCTCGAATACGGCCCCTCGTTCCGATGCCTCCAGGAGTTGTGGAGCGCGTCGGACGAGGCTCTCGCCCGGTGGGCTCGTGCCCCCAGACGCTCTTCCGAAGAGAAGGGCTGGACACTGGATCCCGCGATCCTCGACGGCGCGCTGCACACTCTTCTGTCCCTTGTCGACCAGACGAGCGGACATCCCCTGGTGCCGTTCACCCTGGGGGAGGTCCACGTGTCTTCCCCGCTTCCTGACATCGGGTGGGTCCATGCGACGAGAGACCTCCAGACCCCTGGCCGAGCTCCCCGCTTCGATATCCGAATCATGGACGACAGCGGTACGACGTGTGCACTCGTACGCGGACTTGCGCTGCGACAGATCGAAGGCCCGCGCACCGCGGAGTCGACCGACGAAGGATACTCGCCCGACGAGGTCCTTGCCTTCGTCCCCTCCTGGGTGCAGTCCGACCTCGGTCGGGTCGGAGACGTGACTCTTCCGGCTCAGGTGCTGTGCGTCGGAGTGGATTCCCAGCGTCTCGAGGGAAGACTCGGCCCCGATATCCCGGTCGAGGACGCGACAGTCGAGGACGTGTTCCACGTGTGCCGCGATCTGGTCACCCGGACGCACCCGGGGCGTCTCCTCATTGTCACTGACCGCACGGACAGCGTTGGGGAGGGCTTGGCCGGACTGGCAAGGACCTGCCGACTCGAGAATCCGGAGCTTGTGGTGTCGGTTGTCCAGACCGATGCGGTGCCCGAGACGGATTTCATTCGTCAGGAGCTGGCGGGCGGGGCCGAGGACGTGCTCGTGCTGCGGGCCGATGACGGGCGTTACCGGGGCTCCCTGCGTGAGATCGACCTCCCGCGGAGTTCGGGACGTCCGTTCCGCAAAGGTGCGATAGCCGTGATCTCAGGGGGGCGTGGTCAATTGGGGCGGGCCCTCGCAGAGCACTTGGTCGCGCTCGGAGCCGGGGGTCTGGTTCTTCTCGGACGCAGCGCAGTCGATTCTGCCACCCAGAACTGGGCGACCGGGCTGGGAGTTCCCGTGATGCTCGAACGGGCGGATGTGTCGAACGCAGAGTCCACGGATGCGGCCCTGCGCCGTACCCGGGATCAATTCGGGGGTATTCATGTGGTTGTCCACGCGGCCGGGATGATCCAGGACGGAGCCCTGGCTCGGAAGACCGATCAGCATTGGCGTGAGGTCGTTGAGCCCAAGGTTCGCGGCGCTGAGGTGCTGGATGAACTGACTGCCGAAGACGATCTGGACCTCGTTGTTCTCTTCTCCTCCTGCTCCGGCATCCTCGGCAACAAAGGCCAGGCCGACTATGCCTATGCGAATTGCAGAATGGATGCCTTTGCCGCGAGGCGCCAGCATCTGGTGGAGCGGCGGCTGCGCTCGGGGCGGACCGTGTCCGTTGCCTGGCCGCTATGGCGTGACGGTGGGATGCCGGTCAACGACCAGGTCGTCTCGCGACTGCGCCAGGAGATCGGCATGATTCCCATGCCCACCCGGGTTGGACTTGAGATCTTCGACGCCGCAGTGCAGTCCGGGGAAACGCGTCTCGCGGTCATGTACGGGGATGCGCCGATGCTTCGAGAGCGGATCATCGAGGACACCCGATCTGTGGCCCCTCTGAACGACGCGCCGTCCGGCTCGGGTGAGCGGGAGTTGATTCAGGTGGTTGCGGACCTCTTGAAGGTGGACGCCGCTGAGCTCGACCCAGCTGAGGACATCACCAACTACGGCGTGGATTCGATCATGATGATCTCGCTGATGAAGGCCATTGAGAAGGAACTGGGCGTAGTCGTGGATCCCGGCATCTTGGCCGAGCAGTCCACGATCCGAGGTATGGTGGATGCCCTTGGGGATGACTTCGCCGATCACTACGGCGCGGGGGCTGGAGCCGAGGAGTCCTCACCGCCTGCGCCAGCGGCTGCGCATGGTGGAACTCACGATAGCCGCCTCGCCGTGATTGGCATGGCCGGGCGTTTTCCCGGTGCCAGCACCCTCGAGGGCTATTGGAGGAACTTGGCCGACGGCCGCGACGTCATCCAGGAGATCCCGGCCGACCGCTGGTCCATCGATGGCTTTTACAGCCCTGATAAGAGCGCCGCTCAGAAGTCGTACTCGCGCTGGGCCGGTTTCCTGGACAACATCTACGGCTTCGACGCCGCCCGATATCGCATCAGCGATGCAGATGCTCTGGCAATGGATCCTGCGCACCGTATCCTGCTTGAGTTGGCCGATGAGCTTTGGTCTGACGCGGGCTATACCCCGGCAGAGCTCTCCGGGACCCGGACCGGTGTTTTCATTGGCGGCGGCGAGAGCAACTACGTACGGCGCGTGGCTGACCAGTTGCTACCCGAGTACGAGCGGAAGATGGTGGTCAATACCATTCCCAACATGATGGCAGCCCGCGTGTCGGATGTATTCGATCTTCGTGGACCGGCGCAGGTGATCGACACCGCTTGCTCCTCTTCCTTGGTTGCCGTGCACGAAGCCTGCCGCGCAGTGTTGGCAGGCGACTGCGATCAGGCCGTGGTCGGGGGCATCGAGTTGCTCGTGGACGGATACCTGCACACCGCGCTGAGCAAGGCCGAGGTGCTTTCGGATGATGGCGTCTGCTATGTCTTCGACGAGCGTGCGAAAGGTATGGTGCTCGGCGAGGGGGCGGGATTGCTCCTCATCAAGTCATATCAGTCCGCACTGCGGGATGGTGATGATATCCGGGCTGTCATTCTTGGCAGTGCTATCAATAACGACGGTCGAACAATGGGTCTTACCGTGCCCAGCGCCGAAGGTCAGGAGGATGTCCTGCGAAGAGCGTACGAGGCTGCACGGGTGAGCCCCGCAAGCATCAGTTATCTCGAGGCGCACGGCAGCGGCACGTTGCTCGGAGACCCGATCGAGATCCGCGCGGCGTCCAAAGTGCTCGGCGAGTACGGGAACGCGGTCGGCTACTGCGGCGTCGGTTCGGTGAAGTCGAATCTCGGCCATCTGCTTCGGGCGGCGGCTATGCCGTCAGTGGTCAAAGTGGTTCTGGCCCTGCAGCACCGGATGCTGCCCCCGACCCTCCACTGCGAGCATCCGCACCCCAGATTCCGCTTCGTGGAATCTCCCTTCTACCCGGTGACTGAGCTCCGTCAGTGGGACGTGCCGCAAGGGGACCCCCGCCGGGCGGGGATCTCGTCGTTCGGCTTTGGCGGCACGAACGCGCATGCCGTGTTCGAGGAGTTCATCGCTCCAGCAGGCTTCGCACCTTCGCGAACCCCCCGGCCGACCCCGATGTTCTTACGGAAAGAGTATCGGCGCGGACTCAACAAGAGGAATCACGTCACGGAAACGGCTGGCGTCGATGAATGTGACGACGACCTCGGACAGCTGTTGGACGCCGTCCGAGGCGGTCAGTTGGCGGTGGATCAGGCAGTCGACAAGGTGAAGGACCTCCGATGAGCGCACCAGCAGACAACTTCCGTTCGGACGTCCTGAAGTGGGTTCTGTCCGAGGTTCGGGACCATCATCTTTCGAACACTGAGGCAAGAGCGATCATCGATTCCCTGCAGGGCCGGTCCCAGGACGTGTCGATCAGTTTCTCCGAGCCTCGGGTGAGGGATCACATCGGTCTGAATCCCTTTGACCGCCAGAGGGATACCCATGTGGTGCTCGGTGTGACATGGTGCAGCATCGCGATGACATCGCTTCTCCAGATGCAAGGGGCTCCGGCGTCGCTCCGCTCGTTCACTCTCGACCGCCCGGTGCTGCTGGATCGAGAGGCCGAGGCGACCGCCCATGTCGAGGTGGACCAGGACGCGGGCCTGTTGACGGTGGATGTGTCGAATGGTCATGACAACGGACCTGTCGCCTCCGCCCGGCTTGGCGATGTCCGTGACGAGGGGCGCACCACAAATCTGGATTCGATACGGAGAGGGCTGCGGGAGGTGGAGGCGTCCAGTCTCTACCGACGTGTCGAGAGTCAGCGCGGGCCTGCTCTTGCAGTCGCGCGGCGCGTCCTGCGTGGAGAGGCCATGGTGGTTGCGGAGCTCGAACTCGGCCCGGAGCTCCGCCCCGATGCGAATTATCTGGCTGTGGATCCGGCGTTGCTCGATGCCGCCTATGTCGCCAGCCTTGAGGCGCTCCCTAGCGATGTGAAGCGTGAGTCTCCCGAGGATGCCGAAGGGGTCTGGATTCCTTTTTCGATCGACAGGCTGGACGTTCACGACCTGGTGACCAGTCGCTGCGTCTGCGTCGCCCGGCACGTCCGCTCCCGTGGCGACGTCCAAACCTTCGACATCGATCTGTGCGACGAGGATGGTCGCATCCTGCTTGCTATCGAGGGGTTCGCCTATCGCTATGTTCGCTATGCTCGCGTGGCGTCGACGGTCAAGGAACCTGCCTCTCGTTCTTCAGACGTCGAGGAGAGTTCCTTGCGTACCATTATCCGCAATTATCTTGTGGATCAAATCATGGCGCGCAACGATCATGTCGCGGTCCAAGAGCATGACACCTTCATGTCCAATGGAATGGACTCCATGGACCTGATCGAGCTCGCGCGCGCCATTGAGGACGACCTGGGGGTTGACCTGTATCCGACCTTGTTCTTCGAGCACCAGACCTTGGACGAGCTCGCCGCGTGGTTCGAGGAGCATCATGCGGATGCCTTTCGTCCGATGCCGGCAGGTGCGCTCGAACAGACGCCCATACCCGTTCCCGAGGAGAAGCCGCAGGTTGCCGTCGTCTCCGACACAAGCAGCACCGAGATCGCCATCATCGGGATGGAGAGTCGATTCTCGGCCTCGCCCGACCTTGGATCCTTCTGGGAGAACCTGGTTGACCGCAAGAACCTAGTTGGTGAGATCCCGGCTGATCGATGGAGCTGGCAGGACTGGTTCCACGAGGACCCCGAGTCGCCTGGTCACACGTACTCTCGATGGGGCAGCTTCATCGATGCGTCGCAGTTCGATGCTCACCACTTCGGAGTCTCCCCTCGCGAGGCCCGCTGGATGGACCCCCAGCTCCGGCTTCTCCTCGAGCTCTCACAGCAGGCCGCAGAGGTCGCCGGTCTGGGCGGCCGCATCCGCGGCACGAAGACTGGCGTGTTCGTGGGGAGTTGCTTCACCGACTACTGGGACGAAATAGTCCGGGCCCATGTCCCGATTCGAGACTACCAGGGCGGCTCCGGCCTTTTCTCCGCTCTAGCGGGTCGCCTGTCCTACACATTTGACCTGCGCGGTCCAAGCATTGTTGTGGACACCGCGTGTGCCTCATCCTTGACCGCGCTTCACCTCGCCGTGCAGGCTCTGCGCGCGGGCGAGTGCGATATGGCGCTCGTTGCCGGTGCCAATCTGATCCTCAGCCCTCTGCATCACGTCATTGCGGCCAAGACGATGGCTCTGTCCCCGACTGGACAGTGCCACTCGTTCGACTCGCGTGCTGACGGATACGTCCCAGGGGAGGGCGTCGTGTCACTCATCCTCAAGCCGCTTGACGCGGCGCTACGTGACGGCGATCCCATCCAGGCCGTGGTGAAGGGCAGCGCGACCAACCATAACGGTGGCTCCAACAACCCCACCGCTCCGAGAGCGGATGCGCAGGTGGCAGTTCTCGAGGACGCGTGGAGAGATGCGGATGTCGAGCCCAACTCAATCGGGTACATCGAAGCACACGGCACCGGCACTTTATTGGGTGATCCTGTGGAGTTCACGGCGCTGAAGCGTGCGTTCTCACAGAGCACAGACGTATCGAGCGTCTGCCGCCTCGGCTCCGTGAAGTCGAATATTGGGCACCTGGAGGGTGCGGCCGGTCTGGCTGGGCTGATCAAGGTTATCCTCTTGATGCAGCATGGCGAGTACGTCGGCATGCCTGGATTCAAGACGCCGAATCCTTACCTCGGGCTCGAGGATTCTCCCTTCGAGCTCGATATCACGCCGAGGGCATGGGCGGTGTCGGACGGATCACCTCGAAGAGCCGGCATCAGCTCATTCGGCCTGTCGGGGACGAACACGCATGTGGTCGTCGAGGAGGCGCCGCACTCGACGAACGTGAGTACCGATGACGAAGGCCCATTCGTACTCGTCCTCAGTGCTCCCAGCGAGGAGCAGCTTCGTGGTTGGGCTGAGGCTCTTGCGCTCCATCTCGAACGCGAGCAGCCGGCCCTGGCCGATGTGGCCCACACCCTCTGCCACGGTCGAGAGCATTCGTCTGTGCGCATGGCCGTGGTAGCGAGCCATGTGGACGCCGCGATCCGGCTCCTGCGTGCGACCGAGCCTGGTTCCGTCGGTCATTCGGGGGCCGAGAGCGGCGCCGTCGAGATCGCGGATGATTGGTTGACCGGAAAGGTCCCGGACTGCGTATCCGGACGCCTCATCGCGCTGCCGCCCCGCCCTTTCCGGAGTGATCATCACTGGTTCCCAATCGCGATCGCCGGGCCAGAGGCCGGCGTCGAGACTGTCATCGACTCCTCGTCGGCAGAGACCAGCGCAAAGTTGTACCTACCCGAGTGGCATCCCGTCGGGCCTCGGCAGCAGCCGATCACCGGTCACCGGACCGTGGTCATCGTCGGCGACGAGGACTCGCTCGTCTCCGCGCGGGCCCACTTTCGGCAGGCCGGTGATGAGCGGGTCTCAACGTTCATCCTCGTGGACCCGGGGGCTGCACTTGACCTCGCCCCTGTTGAGAGTGCGGACGCACTTGTCGCATGGCACCCCGGATGGACCGTCGGCTTCGGCTTTCAGCTTCTTTCCGCCCTGCGCCGCAGCGCTCCGCGCCGCGTGCTCATCGTTCACGGCCACGATCCTGATGCGGCGCCGAATGCATCCGCGTCGGCCCTGGGCGCGGTCGCCTTGTCGCCCATGTCCTCAGGATTCCCGCTCACCGTCATCGAATTGGCGGAGAGTGTCGATACGATCGACCTCATCGAGGCGGGGATGGCCGAGCCGACTGATTCCGGGGGTGAGATTCGGATCTCGGAGGGGCAGCGCTGGACGAGGACGCTGTCCTTGTTGCCAGCCACTCCGACCGAGAAGGTGGTCAACCGCCGGCCTTCGATCTCGACAGGCGGAGTGTGGCTCATCACAGGCGGTCTCGGGGCGCTCGGACGCCTTGTCTGCCGCCATTTGGCCGAGCGATTCGGGACAGGGCTCGTTCTCACCGGACGCTCCGCTCTCCGCCGAGAGTCCGACGAGTTCCTCGCCGACCTCAGGGAAGCCGGCGCGCGACACTCCGAGTACCACCAGGTCGATGCGGTGGATGTCGAGGGTTTGCGTGCAGTGCTGAGCGACGTGCGCTCTCGTCTCGGGCCGATCAACGGGGTCATCCATGCGGCCGGTGTCACGGACGGGCGGCCCTGGTACGACAAGGAGCTCCCAGATGTCGAGGCGATTCTGGCGCCCAAGGTTCTGGGCGTCCGGATCCTGGACGAGTTGACCACCGGCGATGACCTCGATGCTTTCGTGGTCTTCTCGTCGGCGGCTTCCGTTCTCGGCGGCATGGGCCTGGACGACTATGCCGCCGCCAACCGCTATATGGATGCGCACATTGTCGACCGGGAGGCGCGGCGTGCGCGGGGGGAATGCCACGGACGCAGCATCAGCATCGGCTGGCCCCTGTGGCGCGATGGCGGAATGCACACGCCCAGCGAGGCGACGTATCTCAGCGCGTCGGGCCTAAACTATCTCGAGACCGAGGACGGCATGTCGGCGTTCGACGCCATCCTGGCCTCGGATTGGTCCCACGTGGTGGTCCTCACGGGGGCCCCGGAGGCACTGAACCGCCTGACCCAGGGCGGTGGTCAACATCTCGGCGAAAATGCTGTGCCATTCGCTTCCCCCCGGCCCTCGGCAGGAGCTTCGAGCTTACCTGTTCATGACGACGCGCACGCGCACGAGACAGCCCGATGGGTGAGTGAGACGTTGGTCCTAATGGCGGCCGAGGTGTTGACGGTCGAGCCGGGGGACGTCGATCCCGATGAGAATCTTGGTGCCTTCGGTTTCGACTCGATCACTCTCAAGGATCTCGCGCACCGCATCACCGACGTGCTGGGCGCTTCGGTTGCACCCACGATCTTCTACACCTATCCGACTCTCCGGGCGGTGGCAGAATTCCTCATGCGCGACCATCCTGACGACGTCAATGCTGCTTTTATCGGATCCAATTCTGACTCTGTCGCCGCCGCACCCGACCCGGTCCCCGTGCCGGTGCCGCTGGTTCCGTCCCGCACCGAGCGCACCTCCGAACCGGATCAGGACGACAGCGTTCCTTTGGCGGTGGCCGTCGTCGGTATGGCGGGCCGGTTCCCCGGAGCCGAGAACCCAGATGCATTTTGGCGTCGACTTGTGGCTGGTGATGACCTTGTGACGGAGGTCCCGGCGGACCGATGGAGTTGGCAGGACATCTACAGCTCGGAGAGGATGACTCCTGGACGAACGCAGTCGAAATGGGGCGGCTTCCTCGAGGGGCATGACCGGTTCGACGCCGATTTCTTCGGCATCTCACCTCGCGAGGCTGAACTAATGGATCCCCAGCAGCGGCTGTTCCTGGAGACGTCATGGGCGGCAGTCGAGGATGCGGCCTGGTCGCCTCAGGATCTTCAAGGGCGTCGCGTCGGCGTGTTCTCCGGAGTGCAGTTCTCGGAGTATCAGCATTTGATTGATAGGGCTGGCATCCAGCGGGTCCAGGTCGGTACCGGCAACGCGCACACGATGATTCCGAACCGGGTGTCCTACCACCTTGATCTCCGTGGGCCGAGCGAGAGTATTGACACCGGCTGCTCCTCGTCGCTCGTGGCGATTCATCGGGCCATGCGCGCGCTGCGGGCGGGGGAATGCGAGGCCGCGCTGGCCGGTGGCGTCAGTCTAGTCTTGAGTCCCTATTATCACGTCCTCTCGAACCAGGCCGGCGTTCTTTCGCCGACTGGACGCTGTCGTACGTTCGACTCAGCGGCGGACGGGTACGTGCGTGGCGAGGGGGTTGGCATCCTGGTGCTGAAGCCCCTTCATACGGCGCTGCGAGATGGAGACCATGTCTACGCCGTGCTCCGCGGAGGCGCGGTCAACCATGGCGGCCGGGCCAATTCCCCAACCGCGCCGAATGCAGCGGCTCAGGGAGAGGTCATCGCGAGCGCCCTTGCTGACGCGGCAGTGGATCCCGCAACGATCTCGTATATCGAGACGCACGGAACCGGGACGGAACTGGGTGATCCAGTCGAGGTTGAGGGTCTTGTCCGGGGCTTCGCCGCTGCATTCCAGCGCTATGGAGATGATCATGTCGACGATCGCGGATGCGCCCTCGGCTCAGTGAAGACCCAAATCGGCCATCTTGAGCCTGCGGCCGGTGTCGCCAGCCTCATGAAGGTAATCCTCGCTATGAGGCATCGCACTATTCCGGGGTTGCTCCACTTCGAGTCGCCGAACCCTTATCTCGCACTTGAGGGGAGCCGCTTCCACCTTGGCACTCGGACGGGCCCATGGCTCCCGGCAACCGACGGGGACGGTCGTAGGCATCCGCTGCGAGCCGGCGTCTCCTCATTCGGTTTCGGGGGCGCGAATGCGCATGTCGTCGTCGAGGAGAGCCCGGCGGAGCAGCCGATGAGGGAGTCCTGTGGTCGCCAGCTCGTCGTGCTCTCGGCACGAACTCCCGAGCGGTTGCGCGAATACGCATGGCACGTGTCCCGGGCGCTGTTGACTGAAACAACCGATCGTTACGGCGCTGGCCCGGACGATGTCACCCTCGCCGATGTGGCCTACACGCTGCAGACTGGTCGTCAGGCGATGTCCGAGCGTCTGGCGATCATTGCGACCACACTGTCGGAAGCAGCCGACAAGCTCTCGGTCTTTGCCCGGGGCGCCGTTCCCGTGGATGCCGTGGTGAGCTCGGCAACCAGCGCAGGAGCGCTCACCGATGCCGCAGCCGACGTCGCCACGGACCGTTCTCGAGACGAGATGCTCTGGCGCGCTGACGACCTTGAGCGGTTGTCATGCATATGGGTCAGTGGTGCCGATGTCGATTGGTCGACGCTCGACCGGGCGGTCACGCCCCGTCATGTGCCGCTGCCCACCTATCCCTTCGCTCGCACGAAGCACTGGATCGAGGAGACTCCACCGGCTGCGCAGACCGAAGAGCCCGGCTCCGGCGATGCGATTCTGCCTCCGTTGCACGAGCCGCACTGGATCGAGACGTCATGGACGTCGGAGAGCCGACTCGGGCCGTCCGACTCGGCGTGGATCGTCACCACTGAGGCAGGCAGGGACCTCGTTCAGGAGATCTCCGCCCGGTACAGCTCGGTGACGGTCCGGGATCTGGACTCCGCGGAGATGCCTCGCTTTTCGCAGGATGTCTGGTTCCTGGGCGTGGACGAACCCGATCGGATCCTCCCCTCCGAGGATAAGGCCGACCTGGCGTTGGGATTCCTCCGACTGGTGCGCGGCATGGACGAGGAGGGCCTCGCCGAGACGCCGATGCGGCTGCGCGTTGTGACGCGCAACGTTCACCCGTGGGCGAGTGCAGGGGCCGGAGCCCCGTACGGTGCCACTTGCTTGGGGCTGGCTCGCTCGGCGGCACGCGAGCATCCCGTCTGGGAGACGGCCATCGTCGATGCCGACGACGACTCCATGATGTCCAGGACTGTCGAGCAGTTGTTCCGCGGGAAGATGCCCATGGGCGAGGAGGTGCTGGTCCGTGGGGATCGGCTGCTCGTCCGGAGTCTGAGACCGATCCGCCTGGATCCGGGCTCGAGTCGTCCTTTCCGTCGATACGGGGTTTACATGATCGTGGGCGGGGCAGGGGGCATCGGCTCAGTGCTGGCCCTTCACCTTGCCGAGAGCTTCAGCTGTCGGATCGCCCTGCTGGGGCGGACGCCGATCAGCGATGACCACCGCGAGTTGCTCGACAAGATCCGAGCTCGAGGTGGTCAGGGCCTATATCTGTCTGTCGATGTCAGCGACGAGGCGGCGGTCCGGGGAGCCATTCGGGAGATTGAACGGGAATACGGAGCACTCGACGGCGTCATCCATTCGGCCATGGTGCTCCGCGATCGGACTCTCCGCACGATGTCCGACGATGACCTTCACGATGTGCTGACCCCGAAAGTCGCGGGCATCGTGGCCCTCACGGATGCCCTCCGTGACCGATCGCTCGACTTCCTCCTGCTCATGTCCTCTGTCCAGACCTTCATCGGATCCCCCGGACAGGGCAACTACGCCGCTGCCTCGCAATTCGAGGATGCCTTTGCCGATTCGCTACGAGGGCGGGTCGCATGGCCGATCAAGGTGGTGAACTGGGGCTACTGGGGCAGCGTGGGCGCGGTGGCCTCGCCCTACTACGCACGACGTCTGAATCAGCAGGGAGCCCAGTCCATCGAGCCCGAGTCGGGGCTTGCCGTCGTCGCTCGACTGCTCGCCAGTGACACCGTCGATCAAGTCATGGCGGCACGTGTGGATGCTGACAGGCTCGGCGACTATGTTCGACTCACTGATGAGGTCGCCCCTCGAGGGACGACCGCGCACCCTGCCTCGTCCGACGACGACTTGGCGATGATCTTGGCGGGGGCTCCAGAGCCCGACCCAGGGGCCATGGAGGATGCGGACAAGGGTTGGCGGGGTCTCGCCCGTCTGGCATGTCGCTGGTTGCGTTCGGTGGCGGCCAAGATGGGCGTTCGGACGGAGGACTCCGATCACTCGCCCGCCGTTGAACTGCGCAAGCTGTCGGGAATATTGCCCGAGCATGATCAACTGCTCGATGCCCTCGGGGACATCTTGGAGGCCGAGCGGCGAGAGCACGGGATAGAAGAGATTCCTAGTACTGCACGGTTGCGTGAGGAGGGCCGGCGCCTCGGCACGGACTACCCCGGTATTCGTGCGCATATCACTCTGCTGGAGAGTTGCATGGAGCGCTATCCGGAACTGCTGCGCGGCGAGATGGCCCCGAGTGAGGTCATGTTCCCGGGTGGACGAGGCTCCCTGCGCGAAGGTGCCTATGGCGGGGAGACCGTCACGAGGCATGTCAACCTGCTGGTGGCGCACGCGGTGAGGAGGTTCGTGCGCCACAGGATCGCCACGGACCAGGATTCCGTGCGAATTCTGGAGATCGGGGCCGGCACCGGTGCCGCTACGGAGGAGATCCTTCGTGCGCTGGGTGATGACATCTCAAACGTTGCCTACGGGTTCACGGATGTCTCGGCCCAGTTCGTCAACCAGGCTCAGAATCGGCTCGGCTCGAAATATCCTCGTATGACGTTCGATGTCCTGGATATCGAGCGCGATCTGGCCACGCAGGGATGGCGCCGCAACTCCTGCGATCTCGTCGTGGCGACGAACACGCTTCATGCGACCTCCGACGTGGCCGTATCAGTCGGCCATGTGCACGAGTTGCTGCGTCCGGACGGGTGGCTCGTGCTCAACGAGAGCACGCGAGTGCACGACTGCACGACCCTTACGTTCGGTCTATTCCAGGATTGGTGGAGGGACAGGGACCGGCATCGATGCCTGAGCAACGCTCCCATGCTGGGGCGACGCGCCTGGCTGGACGTTCTGAGCGCGACCGGGTTCGGCTCCAGTCGCGTTCTGGGACTGGGGGCGGCCGCTCCGGAGGCGCTGGCGGAAGGGCAGAGCGTTATTGTGGCGGTCGCGTCCGGTGAGGTGACGCAGGAGGTGCCCGGCCACGAGGCGATCGCCCCCGCTCCCGTGCGAACAAGGACGCTCGCCACGTCCGCCCCGGACGCTGGCGCACGAACCGAATCAGCCGTCTCTGACGATGCACTGAGCCTGCTGGTGAAGGAGACGGTCATTGGCGTCATGGCCGATGTCCTGCATGTGGACGACGCGAGCCTGGACTTGGACGAGTCGCATGCCGACCGGGGTGTTGATTCCGTGATGGCTATCGAGATCGTTACCATCATCAATGCGAAGTTGGATATTCGGATCCGGTCGACGGATCTGTTCAACTATTCAACTCCTCGCAAAATCATTGACTACATTTGCCGAGATTATGGCGAGGCGCTGACCTCGCGATTGCCAGTCGATTCGGAGGAATCGCCGAGTGTCGGTTCCACTTCCGCCAAGATCGCCGAGTCGATGTCCACCGTTGCAGGCGGTGAACTCGGAATCGCTGTGGTTGGAATGTCGGGTCAGTTTCCCGGCGCCCGAAATTTGGACGAACTGTGGGAAAACCTCTGCGCTGGGCGCTGCTCGGTGGGGGAGAGCGATCGTTGGGGAAGCGACAATCCCTATGACCGCCGGCATCCCGGGATCTCATACAGCAGAAGCGGAGGGTTCCTCTCTGATATCGATCGGTTCGATTCGTTGTTTTTCAACATCTCGCCTCGAGAGGCTGAGGTGATGGATCCCCAGCAACGCTTGTTCCTCCAGGAGTCCTGGCGCGCCATCGAGGACGCCGGTCATTCTCCTGAATCCCTGCGAGGGTCCTCCTGCGGCGTGTACGTCGGGTTCAACGGCAGTGACTACTATCGGCTCGTCGAGGCGGAGGTCGAGGATCCCGACTCGCACGCTTTTGCTGGGAACAGCGAGGCGATCCTGGCTGCCCGATTATCGTACTTCTTGGACCTGCACGGCCCGTGCGTCACGGTCAACACCGCATGCTCCTCGTCCTTGGTGGCCGTGGATATGGCCTGTCGCGCTCTCAGGGAGGGGACGGTCGATTCGGCGGTCGTGGGCGGGGTCATGGTGATGACCACCCCGTTCTTCCAGCATCTCGCGAGTAACGCCGGGATGCTCTCGCCCTCGGGGAAATGCCGCCCCTTCTCGGACGATGCCGACGGTTTCATCCCGGGAGAGGGAATCGGAGTGATTCTGCTCAAACGAGTGGAAGAGGCCCTCGCTGACGGTGACCACATCTACGGCGTGATCGTTGGTTCGGGGACGAACCAGGATGGCCGGACCAGTGGGATCATGGCGCCCAGCGGACCGTCCCAGACGCAGCTCGAGCTTTCGGTCTATGAGAAGTACGGGATTGATCCGTCGCATTTCACTTATGTCGAGGCCCACGGAACCGGTACACGATTGGGTGATCCCATCGAGGTCGACGCGCTTACGGATGCCTTCCGAGTTTACACGGACGAGAAGGCTTACTGCGATATTGGTTCCATTAAGTCAAACATTGGTCATACGCTGGCCACAGCTGGGGTGGCCGGTCTCATCAAGACGCTGCTGTGCCTCGACAACGGACTTCTCGTTCCCACAGTGAACGTGGCTCGAGAGAACGGATTGATCGATTTTAAGAACTCACCATTCAGGGTGAACCAGGCCCTGCGCACGTGGCAGACTTCCCGCGGGGTTCCCCGGCTTGCAGCGATGAGTTCCTTCGGGCTCTCCGGGACCAATGCCCATCTGGTGGTCCGTGAAGCACCTGCTCCAGCCGCCTCCTCTCCGCATCGCCGTTCGGCCTACCCGATCCCTGTATCGGCGCGTTCGGAGGAAGCTCTTCGAGCGGAATTGGAGGCCCTCGCGCAGTGGGTCGATTCCGACGCGGACGCGGACCTACGAGACTTTTCGTTCACCCTTGCCGTCGGTCGCACCCACTTCTCCGACCGTGTTGGCTGGGTGGTCTCCGACCTTTCAGAGTTGAGGGATCTCGTCCACGCCCGCCTCGACGGAGAGGAGCAGACCACTGTTCCTGCGGGCGTTGATCCTGAGGCGGATGCTGCGGTGCATGCTTTCCTGGCTGGCCAGAATCCCGATTGGCAGGCCTTGTTCGGCCAGGACTCGTGCCGCCGACTTCGGATTCCGACTTATCCGTTCCAGGGAGAGAGCTACTGGGTGCCTACCGCGGCCCGCACTACATCGCGGGCGGGAGAGGGATCCAGCGCCCCGCCACGGCGGCTGCACCCACTGTTGCACGAGAACAATTCGACAATCGGGCGCTGCGTCTTTGCGACGCACTTGACCGCGGAGGACCCTCTGGTCCGCGATCATATCGTCGCCGATGCTCCGACTCTGCCTGGGGTTGCCCAACTCGAGATGGCTAGAGCGGCAGGTGAGATCGCTGCCGAGGTTCCGATTCGGCGGATCAAGTCCGTCGTCTGGTCCCATCCTATTGTCGTATCTAGCGGAGAGGTCACCGTGGAGACGATGATCACCAAGGATCGGGAAGGTTCTTTCTCGTTCGCACTTACCAGTGGGAAAGGTGCGGTGCTCCATAGCCGTGGTCGTTTGATCACGGGTCAATCCGGGCAAAGTGAATTCGCGCATGATCGAGTCGATCTCGATGTCCTTCTCGCGGCGGCGACACGCCCGCCTATCGACGGCGGCGTCATCTATGACTCATTCGAGCGTCATGGGTTGCGCTACGGCCCCGCGTTGCGAGCGATCAGCGCCCTGCATCATCTGGACGATGGTGATGGCATTGTCGCTCGCGTCAGTGAGCCCGCCGACGGGAGTGTCGCCGGATACGTGCTGAATCCGTCGCTCATGGATGGGGCACTGCAGGCGAGCATCGGTGTCCTCGACCAGCGGGAGCTCGAGGGCGCTTCGCGCCCGTACGTGCCTTTCGATCTCGATGAAATCGAGGTCTGGTCCCCGACTCCCGTCACTGGTTGGGCTCTGATCCGGCGCTCCGAGCGGTTTGCGGGAGAGGGTGGGCATCGTTTCGATGTGCAAATCCTGGATGACGACGGCATCGTGAGAGTCTGTTTTCACGAATTGACATTCAGAGAGAAGGGAACGGACTCGGAGTCCGCTACAAAGGCTCCGGTCGCTGGGGACCCGCTTGAGGAACTGCTCTCCCAGCTCACCAACGGAGCGATCACCCTGGCATACGCACGCGAACAAATAGAGGAGTTGGCATGACCGCCTCGACTCGTATCGATAATATACTCGCTCAAATTAAGGATGGAGCCCTTTCCCCAGCGGAAGGTGCTGATCTCATCCGCAGTGCCCGTGTGGGTGTGGGTGTTGTGGGTTTGGTGGAGGAGTGGGTTGATGTGGGTTCTGGTGGGGGTGGGGATGTGTCTGGGTGGTGTGTTCTTGTTGTGTGTGGTGGGGGTGGGGATGAGGTGGTCCGGGCGGTGGCTGCGGTGGTTGGTGGTGGTGTTGTGGTTGTTGGTGCTGATCGGGCGGCGGGTGCGTTCGGTGATCTGGTTGGTGAGGGGCGGGTGCCTCAGGCGGTGGTCTGGGTTGGTGGTGGGGGTCCTGGGAGTGTGGTTGATCTGACTGCTTTGGTCGCTGCTGCTCATGGTCTGACCGATCGGTTGCGGTTGTTGTTCTTGGGGGTTGATCTGCCCATTGCCGGTGTGTGGGATCATGCTGTTGGTGCGTGGGCGCGCAGTGTGGCTTTGGAGTGGTCTGGTTTTTGTGCTCGTGTGGTTCGCACTGATGATCCTGTTCGCGCGTTGTCCGTGGAGTTGCCTCTTCTGGCCACCGTCGCCGGGGTCGAGGAGGTTCGTGTCGATGGTCGTGGTCGTCGGGTGTCCCGGCTTCGTGAGGTCTCGCTCGACTGGAGCTCTCGCAGGCCTCCTGTTGAGGCCGGCGGGGTGTATGTCATCACCGGTGGGACCGGTGGCATCGGGGGTCGTCTGACTGAGTGGGTCATCGCCGCCGGTGGGCGTCCTGTCGTCGTTTCGCGTTCTGGTGCCGCTTCCCAGTGGCTCGAGAGGTTCTCCCGGCCGGTGACCTCCGTGGTCGCGGACGTCACCGATCGTGAGGCTCTTGCCGGCGCTCTCGCCCGTGCTCGGGCTCTCGGGCCTGTTCGGGGTGTTCTGCACGCCGCCGGAGTCCTGGACGACTCCTTGACTTGGGACAAGAGTCCTGGTGGGGTCTCGGGGGTTGTCGCCACCAAGGCGCAGGCCGCTGTTTGGCTGGATCAGCTCACCGTTGCCGATCCTCTTGATTTCTTCGTCGTCTTCTCCTCGGTGTCGGGGCTGCGCGGGAATCTCGGTCAGTCCGACTACGCCTATGCCAATCGCGCGCTCGATGAGTTGGTTGTCTGGCGTGCTCGTCGCACTGCTCATCCTGGTGTCTCGGTCTCCATCGCCTGGCCTCTTTGGCAGGACGGGGGCATGCGTCTGGATCCGGCTACCGAGCGCTACATGCGCCGTACCGGGGGGCTCGTCCCCCTTCATACCACCGAGGCTCTCGCGATTCTCACCAATGCCCTTTGCGATCCTCAGCGCCCTGTTCTCGCCATCCTGAAAGGCGACCGCGCCAAGATCACCGACCGATACCTCACCCAACCCACCGAACAGACGGAGGCGAACGGCTCTGCGATCAGATCTGAGGACGAGCGAGCACAGGTGTCGGCCAGTATCGTTTCGAATGGAGTCGAAGATGCTCCCCTGAAGGATCCTGACCGCGATTCAAGTCCGGACGAGGGCGACAAGGCTTCAACCGCTGGCAGCGTCATCGACGGTGAGCGTCTGAGGCATCTCCTCGGAAATGATCTGGCCCGCGGCCTGTCCAGGACTCTTCATCTTCCTGAGGAGGGGGTTGATTCTGGTTCTGAGTTGGTGGAGTTTGGTTTTGATTCGATCACGTTCACGGAGTTGGTGTCGTGGTTGAATGAGGTGTGGGGTCTGGAGTTGTTGCCGTCGGTGTTCTACGATCATTCCACGTTGGGGTCGTTCGTGGATTTCGTGGTGGATCAGTATGGTGATCGGGTTGCCGCTCATCGTGGTTGGTCCGCCTCGGGTTCGGGTTCTGGTTCGGGTTCTGGTTCTGGTTCGGGTTCGGGTTCGGGTTCGGGTTCGGGTTCTGGTGTGGTTGTTGCTGAGTCGGTTCGTGCTTCGGTGTCCTCGGTTGGGGCGGGTCCGGTGGTGGAGGGGGTCGAGCCCATTGCGATCGTGGGTTTGGCCGGTCGGTTCCCTGGTGGTGACGTCGAGGGGTTGTGGCGTCAGGTTCGTGCTGGTCGGGTTCTCACCGGTGAGGTTCCCGCTTGGCGGTGGGACTGGCGTGAGTGGCACGGTGAGAGTGCTGGTGGGCAGCGCACGGATGTTCGTTTCGGTGGGTTCATGTCTGGGGTGGAGAGCTTCGATTGCCAGTTCTTCGGCATATCGCCGGCCGAGGCCGAGCTCATGGATCCTCAGCAGCGTCTTTTCCTCGAGGTGGTCTGGGCCGCTGTTGAGGATTCCGGTCATCGCATGAGCGAGCTCGCGGGCACTGACACCTCGTTGTTCGTGGGTGTCGGGGGGTCCGATTACTCCGAGCTCCTGCGCGCCTCGGGGGTCGGTGCTGCGGCTCATACCGCCACTGGCGCGGCTCACTCCGTGCTCGCCAATCGCGTCTCCTATCTTTTCGATCTGCGTGGTGCCTCCGAGCCCATTGATACTGCCTGCTCCGCCTCCCTGGTCGCCATCCACCGGGCTGTCCGGGCCCTGCGCGATCGTGACTCGGAGGTCGCCATCGCCGGGGGGGTCAATGTGCTGTGCTCGCCCACCGGGTTCGTGGCGTTCTCCCAGGCCGGTATGCTCGCTCCCGACGGGCTCTGCAAGACCTTCGACGCCAGTGCTGACGGCTACGTCCGCGGTGAGGGCGTCGGGGCCGTGGTCCTCAAGCGGCTCTCCCGGGCTCGTGCCGATCACGATCATGTCTACGCGCTCATCCGTGGCACCGCTGTGGGGCATGGAGGGCGGGGGGTCTCCCTGACCGCGCCGTCGGCTCGGTCCCAGGCCGAGATCATCGATGCCGCCTGGAAGTGCGCCGGCATTCCCATCACCACTGCCGACTACATCGAGGCCCATGGCACCGGTACCCGACTCGGCGATCCTGTCGAGATCAGCGGTCTTGCCCAGGCCTTCGCCCGGGAGGATCCCGACTCCGCCGCCGCCTGCGCCCTCGGCTCCGTCAAGGCCAACATCGGGCATCTCGAGACCGCTGCGGGCATCGCCTCCCTCGTCAAGGTCCTCCTGTCCCTGCGCGACAGCACCATCGCCCCGCAGCCGACCGTGCGCACTGTCTCTCCGCTGCTGAACCTCCACACCACTCCCTTCAGCATTCCCACCCAGGCCCGGCCCTGGCCGTCCCGGCCTGGCGGGACTCCCCGCAGGGCGGGCATCAGCTCCTTCGGCTACGGCGGCATCAACGCCCACATCGTCATCGAGGAGCACCCCCAACCCGCCCCCGCGCTCCCCTCGCGCCACCCCCACATCATCCCCATCAGCGCCAAAACCCCCACCCAACTGCACCACCACGCCCACAACCTCCTCACCCACATCAACAACCACTCCGACCTGTCCCTGACGGACGTCGCCCGCACGCTCCAGGAGGGGCGCGAACCGATGCGCGAGAGGCTGGCCATCGTCGTCGTGAGTCTCGACGAGTTGAGTGCGGCACTTCGCAGGTTCCTGGAAGGTGATCTTGTGCCGAGGGTCCACCGCGGCACCGTGGGCCGCGACGACTCGCTTATCGAGCGACTCTCGGCAAGCGGGGGAGGCTCCGTACTCGTCGAGCACCTGGTGCAGCGCGACGCTTGGGATGACCTTGCATCGTGCTGGGTTCTCGGCCTCGACCTTGACTGGTCGCGAGTCCACGGCGATGCGCATTTCCACCGGGTGCCCCTTCCCACTTATCCATTCGCGACCGAGAAGTGCTGGCTGCCCGGCCAGTTGCCTGTCCCCAAGCACGAGGAGACGCAGGCCGTGACCTGGCTGCGGCCAGTGTGGCGTCCCACTCCGATGGAGACGACCATGGTTCATGGCGATGCACTCATCGTCATCGGCGGTGACTCGGCGTCCGTCACGACCGACGAATGGCCCCGCGTGGTCTATATCCCTGCCAATAGCGAAGCGCCTTGGGAGAGGATTCCCTCGCAGGCGAGCATCGACATCATCGATGTCTCGGCGCTCGACAGGGCGGACGGCGCCGAAGCGATCGATCCGGTCGATGCGGTGCATGGACTGGCGACTCTGCTGCGGACATTGTGCGATCGTCCGCAGTTGTCCAAGCTCAGGTACGTTCGGGTGCACTCGCGCCAGGAGGGCATCGCGGCGCCGGAGGACGCTGCATTCGGTGCGTTCTTGCGCTCCTTCGCTCAGGAGGACGAACGATTCGTCGGCAGGAGCGTGGAGATCATGGCGCCCATGCCGCTCGAGGATCTGCTGCCGGAGCTCGGCGAGCGGGCTGGCGTCGAGGTGCGTCGGGAGTCGACGCATCGACTGGTCAGGTGCTTGATCCGGGACGCCTCGGTGACGAGCTCGGTTGAAGCTCTAGACGCGGGCGGTTTCCGGCATGGCGGTGTCTACCTGATCAGCGGGGGTGCTCTGGGACTGGGCGCTCACGTGTCGCGTCGCATTGCGGAGACCCCAGACGTCCGGCTCATCCTCGTCGGACGTTCTCCGAGCACGGACGAGGTCCTGATGGATTCTCTGAGAGCGATGGGGGCCGCGGTCGAGTACGTCAGTTGTGACGTCCGAGATGAGCATGCTGTGACGGCCCTTGTCGACGATATTGTCGATCGGTTCGGCTCCGTTGACGGCGTGATCCACTGTGCAGGAGTTCTGCGGGACAGATTCGCGCGGAACCTTCGCCGCGAGGACATCGACGCCGTCCTTGGCCCGAAGATCGATGGCGTCCGCAATCTTGACCGTGCGACGCGCGCCAGCGGAAGGGAGTTCCTCCTGCTGTTCTCCTCCTTGGCGGGCATCGTGGGACACGCCGGCCAGAGTGCCTATGCATACGCTAACTCCTATCTTGCTCACTATGCGGAGAGCCGACGCGCCGACGGCGATTCGACCGTCCGGGTCATCCACTGGCCCCTATGGGCCGATGGGGGCATGGGGGTGGGCGACTCATCATCGTTGCAGGCCCTTGAGCAGGCCGGAGGAGAACCGTTGCCGACCGAGGCCGGCCTTGACGCTCTCGTAGCGAGTCTCGTCAGCGAACAGCACGAGCTTCTCTGCGCCTACGGAACGTCTCGGATCTACTCGACCATGGTCGACCTCTTCGACGTCCCGAGTCGCGTATTCGATGAATTGCCGTCGCAGCTCGTCGTCGAGCCCGACGCCACGGAGCCAGTCAGCAGGTCTTCGTCCGAGTCGGTCCAGTCGGAGTCCCCTCGAAGCGTTCGACCCGCAGCGCCCGATGGCTTCGGACCGGAGAAGTCGTTAACGGACGTCGCGGAGCAGATGCTGCGCAGCGTTCTGGCGGACGAGATGCGGCTACCGGCTGACGCCATCGAACCCAACGTCCCGTTGGCCGAGTACGGCATGGACTCGATGGTCATCCGCGCCCTCAACAGGTACCTGCGCGCCGCCCTCGGCCGTGTCCCGAGCACCTTGGCCTATGAACACCCCACTCTCGCCGGAATGGTGGATTTCCTCGTCGCATCCCACGAGGCCGCCCTGACCGAACTGGCTGGGAGAGCGGGGATGTCGGAGAGGGGAGTGACACCCGCGGTCACCGAGCCCGGTTCGGAGATCCCCTCTCATGAGACGCTTCCGCAGGAGGATCGACCATCTCGACCGGTGTCTGCGCTGGAGAGATCACCAGGGTCTTGCGGCAGCGACATCGCCATCATCGGCATGAGCGGTCGATACCCCGGGGCCGCCGACCTCGACGAGTTCTGGGAACTACTTGTCCAGGGAAGAAGCGCGATCAGTGAGGTCCCTGCTGATCGCTGGGATGTCCATGCTCTGCTCGAATCCGGTCCTGACTACGCCACGACGGGACACTCCTGCGGTTTGTGGGGAGGATTCCTGGACGGCGTCGATCAGTTCGACCCGAAGTTCTTCGGAATCTCGCCCCGTGATGCCGAAATGCTTGATCCTCAAGAACGTCTTTTCCTCGAGACCTCGTGGCATACGTTCGAGGCGGCCGGATACCCGCGAAGCCGCCTTAAGGAGATCGACGGAGAGGTTGGCGTCTTCGCCGGGGTCACGACGTACACCAATCAGATGTGGGCTCCCGAGCAGTGGGCCCTCGGGAGCGGTGTCAATCCCCAGTCAGCGTCCTGGTCGCTGGCCAATCGGGTGTCTTTCGTGATGAATCTGAGCGGCCCGAGCATGACGATCGACACGGCCTGTTCCTCTTCGCTGAGCGCCGTTCATCTCGCCTGTGAGAGCCTCCGTACCAGAGCCTGTCGCATGGCGCTCGCCGGTGGCGTCAATCTGTACTTGCATCCGGCGAAATACATCACCCTTGCCCAGGCCCGAATGCTCTCGCCGACCGGCAAATGCCGGAGTTTTGGTGCAGGCGCGGACGGCTTCGTTCCAGGGGAAGGTGTAGGCGCAGTCCTGTTGAAACCGCTGCAGGACGCACTCCGTGACCGTGACAACGTGATCGCCGTCATCAAGGGAACCGCGACCAATCACGGCGGCAGGACCCACGGGTACACGGTTCCCAATCCTGAGGCGCAGTCGAGTCTGGTGCGCCGGGCGCTCCGGAACGGGAAGGTTGATCCGGCCACCATTGACTGCATCGAGGCCCATGGCACAGGCACCAGCCTGGGTGACCCGATCGAGTTGGCCGCGCTGAGGGCCGTCTTTGACGAGCCTGAGAATGGTGACCGCTCCATCTCCTTGGGGTCGGTCAAGTCGAACATCGGACATCTCGAAGGCGCAGCCGGAATCGCGGGGCTGACCAAAGTGCTCCTCGAACTCAAGCACAAGACTCTCGCCCCCACACTCAACTGCGATCCGGTGAACCCGAATCTTGAGCTCGAGGGCACGCGATTCGAGTTGCAGACGCAGGCATCCGTGTGGCCCTCCCCTCTGAGCGCGGTCAATGACAGAGCCACCCCCGAGCCGCGTCGAGCGGGTATCAGTTCTTTTGGAGCTGGCGGGACCAATGTCCATGTGATCGTCGAGGAGTTCGTCGCCGAGGACCAGGTGGACCAGCCGGGCCCGCAGGTCGTCATTCTTTCCGCACGCACCCCAGAGCAGTTGACGCGCTACTGCTCGGCGCTGGCCGACCATATCCGTGGCAAGCGGATGAGGACGCAGAGCAGGGGTCATGAGAACCGACTCACCAGGCTGCTGACTGCGACGGCGCAAGTCCTCGGCGTGCCTGAGGAGCATCTCGACCGTGACACGTCCTTGGCCGAGCAGGGACTTGACATGGTCGGGCTCTCCGCCATGTTGGCCCATGCGGGACACACCGAGGGAACTTCTGGGCTTGATGTGACACTCGACATGACCCTGTCGCAACTGGCCGAGGCGTTGCCCGGGGAAGAGTCTGCCGATGACATGCGGAACGGTCTTCGGCTGGTGGACGTCGCACACACTTTACGAGTGGGCAGAGATCCGATGAACGAGCGCTTCGCGGTAGTAGTATCCAGTCTTGGCGAACTTGTGACTCAGTTGGACGCGGCCGTGCATCGTGAGGGGGCGTCCTCGATACGCCCCTCCCATCGCGACGCCACTCGTCCTGATGCGGGCAGGGTTCGGATGGCCATCAACGAGCAGGACTGGACCGAGGTTGCCCGCCTGTGGGCTCTCGGCGCTGAGGTCGACTGGGCCAGCCTTCCGCTGGGAGCTGGAGCGAGGACTATCGAGCTTCCGACGTATCCCTTCGCTGCCCAGGAATACCTCTTCCCCCACAGCAGCACGGGCTTGGTCGGGCCGCCCGAGGGGATCGGCATTGCGAACTTCGGCGCTTCCGAAGCACAGCGACTTGCGCCTCTGCTCGGAGCCAACACCTCGTCCCTCTCCGAGACGCGGTTCACGACGCTTCTCCGAGCGGACGAACCGTATGTGGCGGATCATGTGGTCGTTGGAAATCCGACTCTGCCGGGCGCGGGCGTCCTCGAGATGGCCCGTGCCGCGGCGGAGCTCTCCTCGGGGGAGCCGTCACAGTCGATCTCCGACGTCCTGTGGGCCCGTCCGATCCGGGTCGGCGGGCGCTCCACATCGATCGACATCTCTCTGAAGCCCTCCGAGAACGGAATCCGCTTCGAGGTCACGGGGCAGGAGGGCGACAGCCGGGTGTCGCATTCTCGAGGGCGAGTCGTGGTCTCTCGCGAGCGAGTTGACCTGGGCGAGCGTTTGGACCTGGACACTATCCGGCGCCAACTGGGTGAGACTCTGTCGGGCGATGAGTGCTACCGTCTCCTCAGCCAGGCCGGGCTGGAGTACGGGCCCGCGTTCCGTACGCTGCGTGAGATCCACTGCGGTGATTCAGTTGCGTTGTCCCGCTGGCAGGTATCCGGCGTCGAAGGCATGGATCGCTCGACCCTCGTCCCCGCGATCATTGACGGCGCGTTCCAGACGGTGATGGGCCTGGCCGATCCCGACGGAACTGACGTTGGCGCCTGGGTGCCGTTCGCACTGGAGCGGCTCCGGTGGTGCGGGCGTCTGCCCGCTGGAGGCTGGGCGCAGGTCCTCCGCCGCGCCGACTCTCGAACTCGCAAGGTGGACATCGTCATCACTGACGATGTCGGGGAGCCGGTTGCTCGAATCGATGGTCTCTCCCTCAGACGTGCTGAACCTTCCCATCAGGGCTCCGATCCGTCCAATCGCGCGGTCGGCTCGACGCCGGAAGGAACGGGGGTGGGTTCCATCCTCTTCGTTCCGGACTGGAGAGAACGACCCGCCCCTGGTGAGGAGCCGCAGTCGAGCGCCCTCGACGCACAAGTCCTGCTGGTGGACGGTGACGTTCCACTTCGACGCCTGCTCGATGACTGCGGCATCCACCACCAGGAGGTCGACGTCGCCGGTGCCTACCGCGTGCTCCGGGACGCGATGGCGGACAAGCAGATCCAGCGGCTGGTCCTGGTGCACACCGGCCAATCAGCATCTCTTCGTGCGCTGGCCGCTTTGGCTCGCACCGCCCGTGCCGAGCGACCGCGCTTGCGCGTGTCGAGCGTCGAAGTCGGCGAGGGCGTCGGGGCCGATCTGATCGCAGGAGAAGTCCGCGATGGATTGGACGATCCTGAAGTTCGCCTGACTGACGGACGCCGCGAGGTACTCGAATGGTCCGAGTTCACCCCCGCCCCCTTGACGAGGTTCCAGGTTTCCTTGAATGCCACCTATCTAATCACCGGTGGTCTCGGCGGTCTCGGTCGTCACTTTGCCGAGCTGCTCGCCGACCGTGGTGCCGGCAAGATCGTGCTGACCGGGCGAAGCGCTCCGGACGGTGAAGCGCACGCGTGGATGCAATCACTGCGTTGTCTCGTGGAGTACCGAGCAGCCGATGTTTCGAATCGGCAGTCGGTCCGAGATCTCATCACGGATCTGCGCATGCCAGGCTCGCCGCCCCTCAAGGGAGTCCTCCATGCCGCAGGCGTTCTCCGGGATGGATTGCTGCTTGACAAGGACAAGGACGATAGCGCCTGGAATCAGGTCTGTGCCCCGAAGGTGACCGGCACGGTAGTCCTCGATGAGGAGACCTCCGACGTCGAACTGGACTGGTTCGTCTGTTTCTCGTCAGTCGCAGGAGCCGTCGGCAACCCCGGCCAAGCCGAGTACGCTTACGCCAACCGGTTCATGGACGGCTACATGTCGGATCGCGAGAAGTTGCGCATCTCAGGCCGCCGTCACGGCAGGAGCCTGGCCATCGGCTGGCCGCTGTGGGCAGACGGGGGGATGGGGCTCGACGAGGCCACCATCGCCAGGCTCGAGCGCACAGTTGGTACGTTACCGCTGGGCACCGACGTCGGCCAGCAGGTTTTCGAGGCCCTCATGTCGGGAGGCCCTGCCTGGGTGGGAGTGCTCCACGGTCATCGCCGGGTCATCACCGAAGCGATGAGGATGTCCTCCAGTGAGAATGAGCGGGGAAGCGAGGCGCATGACATCACCGCTGACATCGAGTCACAACTGATAGACATCTGCGCGGACATCCTCAAGTACCCGCGCGGCGAGCTCGATCCCGATGAGAACATTCGCGACTGCGGGCTCGACTCCATCGGGCTGATGTCCCTGATGAATCGAGTTGAGGAAGCATTCTCCGTCACCGTTGAGCCGAGTGCTTTCTCAGAATACACGACGCTGGGGGAGATGGCCTATCACCTCGAAGGATTGGGGGTCAAGTCCTTACCGCCCGTGTCCACGAGCACCGAATTGGCATCGACGCCAGAAGAATTGCCCGAGCCTGTCCTTCCAGCTACCCCCGCTGCCCGGTCCGATGCGGACCGCATCGCTGTGATCGGCATGGCGGTGCGTCTTCCCGGATCGCCGACCGTTGAGGACTTCTGGGAACACCTGGAGTCAGGCGACTGCCTGATACGGGAGATGCCTCATGAGCGCTTTGACACCGACCGACTCTTCAGCTCTGACAAAACGACTCCCGGTCGCACGTACTCGAAGCACGGTGGTTTCCTCGATGACGATATCTTCGCATTTGATGCGCAATGGTTCGGCATCGGAGACGAGGACGCCATGGTCATGGATCCCCACCACCGCATCATGCTCGAGCTCTCCGTGGAGCTCCTGCATGATGCGGGGTACCGGCCCGGAGAACTCGCCGGTTCCAGGACCGGGGTCTACCTGGGGGGCGGCGAGAGCAACTACCTGAAGGGAAAGCTGTCAGAGCTGTCCACCAGCATGATGCGACGAGCCGTGGTCAACACCATTCCGAACATGGCCGCGGCGCGTGTCTCCGACTTCCTTGACCTCAAGGGTCCCTCCCAGATGGTGGACACCGCCTGCTCGTCCGCCCTGGTGGGGGTCCACCAGGCGTGCGCGGGGCTGCGGTCCGGTGATTGCGAGACAGCCATCGTAGGTGGAGTCGAGCTCCTGACCGATGGTCAGGTCCACATCGGCTTCAGCAAGGCTGATGTCCTCTCGACTGAGGGGGTCTGCCGCGTCTTCGACGCGGATGCCGACGGAATGATTCCCGGCGAGGGTGCGGGATTGCTGTTGCTCAAGCCGTATGAGGCGGCCATCGAGGATGGGGATAACATCCATGCGATCATTCTCGGGAGCGCCGTTAACAATGATGGTCACACGATTGGACTCACGGTTCCGGGATCGCAGGGGCAGCAGGATGTCCTGTCGCACGCACTATCCGCGGCTGGCGTCCATGCCAGCGACATTACCTATCTGGAAGCCCACGGCACTGGCACCTCACTCGGAGATCCCATCGAGATCCAGGCCGCGTCTCGTGTGTACGTGGCCGATGGCGCTGGACGCCAGCAGTGCGGAGTTGGGTCCGTGAAGTCGAACATCGGCCATCTCATGAGAGCCGCCGGCGCCGCCAGCATCATCAAGGTGATTCTCTCCCTGAGCCACGGCAAGATCCCGCCCACGCTCAACTGCACGCACCCGCATCCACGGTTCAGGTTCTCCGAGTCACCGTTCTTCCCCGTCAGAGAGCTGACTGACTGGCCGGATGACCCAGCTCATCCTCGTAGGGCGGCCGTCTCGGCCTTCGGGTTCGGGGGGACGAACGCTCATGTCCTTCTTGAGGCCGCCGACTCGACCAGCCCTGGTCGCAGGCCGCTACCGCGGCCCACGTTCAATCGAAAGCACTACAAGGTGGGCGACCCGATCGTGCCGCTGGGGAGGGCCGCCATATCCGCGAATGATCCCAGCAGCAGTCCTTTAGCGGGTGATGTCGCCGCGATCCTCGACCAGATCGAGGCGGGTCTCCTGTCCCCCGCAGCAGCCGCAGACTTACTCCGCACGGGAACCGCAGTTAACGGAGAGCAGAGAGATGCACAAGAGCATGCGTGACGATCTGGAGAATCAGAAGGCCAGCACTACCGCGCCTCAGTCAAGGACCTCACTTTCCGATGTCCTCAAGGCGTTCTCTCGCGGTGAGTTCACCCGCGAACAGGTCATGGAGGTGCTCAAGGGGCAGTCGGCTCACATCGATCGCGCGAGTGTCGAGCGCCGGTGGCGCCATGATGAACCATTCCTGGCTGCGCACATCGTCCAGGGGCAGCAGGTGCTATTGGGTACAACACTGTGTTCCATGGCTGCTCAGATTCCGGTACGGGATGTCATCGGCTTGCGCAACCTGGTCCTCATCGAACCCGTCGTGGTGCCTGAGGGCCGAACCGCTGAGGTCCTCGTGCGCCCTGATGAGAAGGATCCCCGAAAAGTCGTTGGGAGGTACTCGATCAGCGAAGGCGAGCAGCGCGTCACGATGACGGGCGAGTTCTCCGAACCGGCGGATTCGAGTATCACAACACCACCCCTTCTGATGAAGGAGTTTATCGACAGCTCGGAACGGACGATCCCATCCGAGGAGATCCGCGAGGTTCCGCTGCTTCTCCGCCCCCCGGTCCTGGACTGCGTAAGGCGGGTGTGGGTTCGAGACAACGAGGCTCTGGGACGACTCGAATTGAGCCCAGAGGCCCTCGAGGCGATGTCGGACCTCTCGATCCATCCGGTTCTTCTCGACGGAGGATTCATCGTCGGCGGGGTGATGGTGGATACCGCTGCTCTCACCCCCTCGGATGGCTCGACGTGGGTGACCATGGCGGTGCGCGCTATGCGCGGAAACAGTGCGGGCCTGCCGCAGAGGTGCTGGTGCCATGCCCGTTCCGTTAAGGTGACGGATCAGCTCATCACCATGGACCTCCGTTTCCATGACGACGAAGGAAACTGTGCTCTCGAGGTGGATGGTATGACTCTTCGTCGCCTCTTTGACGAGAAGACTACGATAACCAGTTCCCCGGCCGAAAAGACCGATGCCAAGCCGATTGAGATGGGGGGACCGTCATGTGACTTGATCGAGCAGTTGAAGGACTACTTGACTGAGGTCATCCAACAGGCTGTTGGCACGCGCGATGTGCTTAATCCTCAGGCCAGTTTCATGGAACTCGGGGCGGACTCCGCCCAGATGATCGAGATGGCCGGTGTCCTGGAGGAGGACCTGGGGGTCGAGCTGTACCCGACCCTGTTCTTCGAGCACCCCACCATCAGCGAGCTGAGTGCTGCCCTCGTCTCAGACCACCGGGACGCGGTGGCCGCCCGCTTCGCGGTTCAAACGGAGGTCGCCTCAGAGGGACCCGCCTCCGTGACGAGCGCGGCTTCGACGGTCGCCCTGGACTCCGTCTGCAGGGAGGTAGCAGTCATCGGCATGGACGGACGATTCCCCGGTTCTCCGGACCTTCGGGCATACTGGGAGCATATCCGTGCAAGCGATGACCTGATCACGGAGGTCCCGGAAGGGCGCTGGAACTGGCGCACGTGGTACAGCCCCGAACCCGGGGCTGCCAACCGTTCTCGCTCTCGCTGGGGAGGCTTCATCGAGGCGGACAGGTTCGACGCATCCTTCTTCGGCATAGCTCCCCGGGAGGCACTGTGGCTCGACCCGCAACTTCGCGTTCTGCTTGAGGTCGTGCACGGCACTCTTGAGGACGCCGGGTGTGCGGATCTGCTGCGTGGAACTCGGACCGGCATCTACCTCGGTGTCTCGTTTCACGAGTACTGGGATGAGATTCTTCGTTCGGGTGTGCCGTTCACGGATTACCAGGCAGTGACCTGCGTCCCCTCGGCGCTGTCCGGCCGTCTGTCTTACGTCTTCGATTTCCGAGGACCGAGCGTGCCCATCGACAATGCCTGCGCCTCGTCGTTGACGGCTTTGCACATGGCCGTCATGGCGCTCCGTGCAGGGGAGTGCGATCATGCGGTCGTTGCAGGGACGAACTTGTTGATCAGCCCTCTCCACTACGTCTATACCAGCCGCGTTGGGGCCCTGTCACCGACCGGCCGATGCCATTCCTTCGACGCCGCGGCTGACGGGTATGTGCCTGGTGAGGGGGTCGCCGCGGTATTGCTGAAGCCTCTAGATGTCGCCCTCAGGGATGGGGACAGGATTCATGCGGTCATCAAGGGGACCGCTACCAATCACAATGGAAGGGCCAACAGCCCGACCGCGCCTTCGCCAGAGGCTCAGGTGGACGTTCTGCGCAACGCCTGGGCCGATGCGCGCATCGATCCTCAGACGCTCGGTTACATCGAGGCTCACGGTACGGGTACCCTCTTGGGGGACCCGATCGAGACCAAGTCGCTCGTGACCGCCCGCAAGGAAGCCGGTGGCTCTTCCCCTTTCTCAGAGTGCGTGATTGGTTCGGCCAAATCGCACGTCGGGCATCTGGAGGCGTGCGCAGGTCTCGCGAGCCTTATCAAAGTGATTCTCTCAATGCAGCATGGTGAGATCCCCGCCATGCCCAACTTCTCCAAACAAAATCCCTACCTCGAGATCGAGGGATCAGGATTTCGGATCAATGGCGAGTTGGAGGACTGGCCGCGACGAAATGATGCGCCGCGACGTGCGGGAATCAACTCGTTCGGTATGTCCGGAAACAACACGCATGTCGTTGTGGAGGAGTTCCGTCAGCCGATGAGGATTGAGGCCGAGGGGCCCCATGTCCTGCCGCTGTCTGCGAGGACGCGGCAACAACTCCGCGAGATGGCTGGTTATCTTGCCATTTATCTATCGGAGCACCGTCCTCTTCTTGTCGACACGGCGCATACGCTGCAGACCGGCCGTGCCATGATGACATCCCGCGCGGCGTTCGTGGTTCTCGACCGCGACGATGCGGTCCGTCAGCTGAATGCCTTTGCTCGGGGAGGTGCCCGCACGGATCACTTCGGCGATGACGAGATGCACGAAGCAGCTCGTCGCTTCGAGGCGGGGGAGACCCCCGACTGGCCCGTGCATCCAACAGCCCGGGGCATGATCACTGCGTTGCCCACCTACCCTTTCGCGAAGGATCGCTACTGGTTCACTGATTCCACGATGACCCCGGACATCGCCGAGCCGCCGTCCCACGCCGACGTCCGCCTTGAGGGGGACCAGGTTCACTACAGCATTCACCTTGGCCGGCAGGACTTTTATGTGCGCGACCATGTGGTCAAGGGCGACAACGTCGTCCCGGGCGCTGCTCACCTCGAGCTTGCCGCCCGTGCGAGCATCGCTGGGTACCCAGAACTACAAGTCGCTGCATTTTCCGACGTCACGTGGGCATCTCCCATCGTGGCAACTGACGGGGCTGAGGTTCATGTCGTGGTCCGTAAGCAATCAGATCACGAAGCGTCGTTCTCGATTAGCTGCCTAGGCGAGGGAAAGGAAAAATTCTGCTCGAACGGGCGACTCGAATATCGCGATGGGGGAACGTCCGAAAGCGTTTTCCTTGATGTTCCTGAAATCATACGGCGCAGCACTGATCAGATGACAGGTGAGGACTGCTATGCGGATTTCTTGAAGAACGGACTCGTGTACGGCCCCTCTTTCCGTGCGATCACCAGGGTCTATCGAGGTGAGGGTGAAGCTCTGGCACGTCTCGAGCTTCCCGATGAGTTCAGCGGTACGTTGGAGGATCACCGGTTGCATCCGTCCCTCCTGGATGCTGCACTTCAGGCGATCAGCGGTGTCGTCGATCCGCACTCTGAGCAGGACGATGAAGGAGCCCGCCCACTCTATCTGCCCTTCCGCATCGGACGGCTCGAGTGCTTCTCCTCTTTGGAAGCCACATGCTGGGTGCGGGCGAGTCGCTCGATGCGAGCCGGCAGGGGGCCCGAGCAGGTTCTGTTCGACATCGATGTCGCCGACGATTCCGGCCAAGTGCTCATGAGTGTCCGCGACTTCGAGCTGCGCCGTGTGGGTGTGGGTGTTGTGGGTTTGGTGGAGGAGTGGGTTGATGTGGGTTCTGGTGGGGGTGGGGATGTGTCTGGGTGGTGTGTTCTTGTTGTGTGTGGTGGGGGTGGGGATGAGGTGGTCCGGGCGGTGGCTGCGGTGGTTGGTGGTGGTGTTGTGGTTGTTGGTGCTGATCGGGCGGCGGGTGCGTTCGGTGATCTGGTTGGTGAGGGGCGGGTGCCTCAGGCGGTGGTCTGGGTTGGTGGTGGGGGTCCTGGGAGTGTGGTTGATCTGACTGCTTTGGTCGCTGCTGCTCATGGTCTGACCGATCGGTTGCGGTTGTTGTTCTTGGGGGTTGATCTGCCCATTGCCGGTGTGTGGGATCATGCTGTTGGTGCGTGGGCGCGCAGTGTGGCTTTGGAGTGGTCTGGTTTTTGTGCTCGTGTGGTTCGCACTGATGATCCTGTTCGCGCGTTGTCCGTGGAGTTGCCTCTTCTGGCCACCGTCGCCGGGGTCGAGGAGGTTCGTGTCGATGGTCGTGGTCGTCGGGTGTCCCGGCTTCGTGAGGTCTCGCTCGACTGGAGCTCTCGCAGGCCTCCTGTTGAGGCCGGCGGGGTGTATGTCATCACCGGTGGGACCGGTGGCATCGGGGGTCGTCTGACTGAGTGGGTCATCGCCGCCGGTGGGCGTCCTGTCGTCGTTTCGCGTTCTGGTGCCGCTTCCCAGTGGCTCGAGAGGTTCTCCCGGCCGGTGACCTCCGTGGTCGCGGACGTCACCGATCGTGAGGCTCTTGCCGGCGCTCTCGCCCGTGCTCGGGCTCTCGGGCCTGTTCGGGGTGTTCTGCACGCCGCCGGAGTCCTGGACGACTCCTTGACTTGGGACAAGAGTCCTGGTGGGGTCTCGGGGGTTGTCGCCACCAAGGCGCAGGCCGCTGTTTGGCTGGATCAGCTCACCGTTGCCGATCCTCTTGATTTCTTCGTCGTCTTCTCCTCGGTGTCGGGGCTGCGCGGGAATCTCGGTCAGTCCGACTACGCCTATGCCAATCGCGCGCTCGATGAGTTGGTTGTCTGGCGTGCTCGTCGCACTGCTCATCCTGGTGTCTCGGTCTCCATCGCCTGGCCTCTTTGGCAGGACGGGGGCATGCGTCTGGATCCGGCTACCGAGCGCTACATGCGCCGTACCGGGGGGCTCGTCCCCCTTCATACCACCGAGGCTCTCGCGATTCTCACCAATGCCCTTTGCGATCCTCAGCGCCCTGTTCTCGCCATCCTGAAAGGCGACCGCGCCAAGATCACCGACCGATACCTCACCCAACCCACCGAACAGACGGAGGCGAACGGCTCTGCGATCAGATCTGAGGACGAGCGAGCACAGGTGTCGGCCAGTATCGTTTCGAATGGAGTCGAAGATGCTCCCCTGAAGGATCCTGACCGCGATTCAAGTCCGGACGAGGGCGACAAGGCTTCAACCGCTGGCAGCGTCATCGACGGTGAGCGTCTGAGGCATCTCCTCGGAAATGATCTGGCCCGCGGCCTGTCCAGGACTCTTCATCTTCCTGAGGAGGGGGTTGATTCTGGTTCTGAGTTGGTGGAGTTTGGTTTTGATTCGATCACGTTCACGGAGTTGGTGTCGTGGTTGAATGAGGTGTGGGGTCTGGAGTTGTTGCCGTCGGTGTTCTACGATCATTCCACGTTGGGGTCGTTCGTGGATTTCGTGGTGGATCAGTATGGTGATCGGGTTGCCGCTCATCGTGGTTGGTCCGCCTCGGGTTCGGGTTCTGGTTCGGGTTCTGGTTCTGGTTCGGGTTCGGGTTCGGGTTCGGGTTCGGGTTCTGGTGTGGTTGTTGCTGAGTCGGTTCGTGCTTCGGTGTCCTCGGTTGGGGCGGGTCCGGTGGTGGAGGGGGTCGAGCCCATTGCGATCGTGGGTTTGGCCGGTCGGTTCCCTGGTGGTGACGTCGAGGGGTTGTGGCGTCAGGTTCGTGCTGGTCGGGTTCTCACCGGTGAGGTTCCCGCTTGGCGGTGGGACTGGCGTGAGTGGCACGGTGAGAGTGCTGGTGGGCAGCGCACGGATGTTCGTTTCGGTGGGTTCATGTCTGGGGTGGAGAGCTTCGATTGCCAGTTCTTCGGCATATCGCCGGCCGAGGCCGAGCTCATGGATCCTCAGCAGCGTCTTTTCCTCGAGGTGGTCTGGGCCGCTGTTGAGGATTCCGGTCATCGCATGAGCGAGCTCGCGGGCACTGACACCTCGTTGTTCGTGGGTGTCGGGGGGTCCGATTACTCCGAGCTCCTGCGCGCCTCGGGGGTCGGTGCTGCGGCTCATACCGCCACTGGCGCGGCTCACTCCGTGCTCGCCAATCGCGTCTCCTATCTTTTCGATCTGCGTGGTGCCTCCGAGCCCATTGATACTGCCTGCTCCGCCTCCCTGGTCGCCATCCACCGGGCTGTCCGGGCCCTGCGCGATCGTGACTCGGAGGTCGCCATCGCCGGGGGGGTCAATGTGCTGTGCTCGCCCACCGGGTTCGTGGCGTTCTCCCAGGCCGGTATGCTCGCTCCCGACGGGCTCTGCAAGACCTTCGACGCCAGTGCTGACGGCTACGTCCGCGGTGAGGGCGTCGGGGCCGTGGTCCTCAAGCGGCTCTCCCGGGCTCGTGCCGATCACGATCATGTCTACGCGCTCATCCGTGGCACCGCTGTGGGGCATGGAGGGCGGGGGGTCTCCCTGACCGCGCCGTCGGCTCGGTCCCAGGCCGAGATCATCGATGCCGCCTGGAAGTGCGCCGGCATTCCCATCACCACTGCCGACTACATCGAGGCCCATGGCACCGGTACCCGACTCGGCGATCCTGTCGAGATCAGCGGTCTTGCCCAGGCCTTCGCCCGGGAGGATCCCGACTCCGCCGCCGCCTGCGCCCTCGGCTCCGTCAAGGCCAACATCGGGCATCTCGAGACCGCTGCGGGCATCGCCTCCCTCGTCAAGGTCCTCCTGTCCCTGCGCGACAGCACCATCGCCCCGCAGCCGACCGTGCGCACTGTCTCTCCGCTGCTGAACCTCCACACCACTCCCTTCAGCATTCCCACCCAGGCCCGGCCCTGGCCGTCCCGGCCTGGCGGGACTCCCCGCAGGGCGGGCATCAGCTCCTTCGGCTACGGCGGCATCAACGCCCACATCGTCATCGAGGAGCACCCCCAACCCGCCCCCGCGCTCCCCTCGCGCCACCCCCACATCATCCCCATCAGCGCCAAAACCCCCACCCAACTGCACCACCACGCCCACAACCTCCTCACCCACATCAACAACCACCGCATTGATCACTCTACGATGTCCGTCGAGAGGCTCAACGCGATGTTGCGGCTCATTGCTGAGATCGCGCGGGTGGACGAGTCAGAAATTGGTCTTTCCGATGACCTGATCGATATCGGGCTCGACCCCATGGAGATGGCAACGCTGCGCACTCGCGTCACAACCATGTTTCAGCTCTCGGTCGACGCCGCAAACTTCGAGTGCTGCCGCACGGTTCAGGACTTCGTCTCCGTCGTCGAGACCGAAATCGGCGAGGACGACCTCGCTTCGGAAGGACCGGCAGAGAGATCTACTCTTGACTTCGAGGGTCTTGCCTACACACTGCAAGTCGGACGCGAGTCCTTCGGGCACCGCCTCGCTGTCGTCGCGTCCGGGTTGGAGGAACTACGCGATCTCCTGCAGCGTCATCTCAGTGGGCAGACGTCCCTGCCTGGTGTATGGACGGGGGATGCATCAGTTGGAAACTCGCTCTCGGATCTCATGTTGGGTGGCGAGGAAGGAGCCGAGTACCTGCGCAGGCTTCGTGAGGCTCACAAACCGGATAAACTTGCAAGGCTATGGGTGAGCGGCATCGACCTTGACTGGGAAATCCTTTGGGAGGGCTCCATCCCTCGCCGCATGTCACTGCCCACCTACCCGTTCGAATCTCGACGTTGCTGGGTGGATGCCAAGATCCATCGCGAGGATCTTGAGCCTCATCGTAAGGATAGTCCCAAGAAGACAGAACTGGTCACTATGGAGAGGAGCTCCGCGGTCGTCGAGCAGTTGTCGAAATCCACTGCAACGCCGCGACGCAGCCCGAGTGGCAACGTTCTTGATCGTGTCCGCAGGGTTCTCGCCGAGGTTCTTGGCTGGGACCCCTCCGAAATTTCAGAGAACGCCGGATTTGATGAGCTCGGTTTTACTTCCGTGCTTGTGAGGGAAGCTGGCGAGCTATTCCGCGCCGAGTTCGGCCTCGTGTCGACTACTGCTATGTTCGAATTCAAGACAGTCGCCGCCCTGGCCAGTTACATCAGCACGCTCGACAACCTGTCTCCTGAGCCGGAGGAAAATGCCTCCGCCGAGCGACTGCGAGCTGACATCTCTTCGACGGCTAACGTTGAGAAGAAACGCGAAGAGCCGCCATCCTCCCCAAAAGATCGCAGTCCCCTGGCCATCATCGGCATGAGTGGCAGGTATCCCATGGCGAACAACTTGGCGGAGTTCTGGCAGAACCTTGTCACAGGCAGGGATTGCGTTAGCGAGATTCCGCTCGATCGGCCTGGATGGTCCCAGTATGCAAAGGTGGCCCGGGACCGTCTCGGTGAGGACGGCTATCCTCGATGGGGCGGCTTCGTCGATGGCTACGATGCCTTCGAACCAGGATTTTTCAATATCTCACCACTCGAGGCCAGGTTCCTTGACCCTCAGGAACGCCTATTCATCGAGGCGGCATGGGAGTGCGTCGAAGATGCCGGTCATACACCCGACGACATCACGTCCGAGAATTTGGCCGATAACAGGACGCGAGTGGGCGTCTTCGCAGGGATGACATACAACAACTATCAGATGTACGCCGCTTCCCAATTGGAGCAAGGCGAGTGGATCCCTGTCAACTCGCAGAGCTTTTCTCTTGCGAACCGCGTTTCGTACATCATGAATCTGGCAGGACCGAGCATCACCGTTGACACAGCCTGCTCGTCCTCGCTCGGTGCCATTCATCTGGCCTGTTCCGCGATCCGTCGACATGAGTGTGATGCGGCAATAGTGGGCGGGGTCAACCTCACCCTGCATCCTTCCAAGTACGTCACCCTTGCTGAATCCGGCTTCACGGCGAGCGATGGCCGTTGTCACTCGTTCGGTGATGGCGGTGACGGTTACGTTCCCGCCGAGGGCGTTGGCGCGATCTTGATCAAGCCCCTTTCGCAGGCGATCGCGGACGGCGACCATGTCTACGCCACGATTCTCGGATCCGCGATGAACCACGATGGTCACACGTTCGGCTACAGCGTCCCGAATCCGATCGCCCAAGCGGAGGTCGTGGCCGCGGCCCTCGTGGATGCCGGTGTCACCAGTGACACGATCACCTATGTCGAGGCGCACGGAACCGGGACCAGCCTGGGCGACCCTCTTGAGATTCATGGTCTTGCGGACGCCTTCGGTGTCGATGCGGCGAGAACGTCGCGGTGCGCTATCGGCTCTGTGAAATCCAACATCGGCCACGCCGAGGCGGCCGCTGGCATCGCCCAGGTCCACAAGGTCGTGCTGCAGCTGACTCACAGGACGCTGGTCCCGACGTTGCCCCACGCTGCCAGACTCAACCCCAAGATCGACTTCGAGCAGGCAGGTTTCCATGTGCAGTGCGCACTCTGCCCATGGCCGAACTCCGAGACGGGAACGCCCAGAAGAGCTGGCGTAAGCTCGTTCGGAGCCGGCGGTGTCAACGTGCACCTCATTCTCGAGGAAGCACCCGAGTTGTCCGGCAGTCCTAAATCGCATGAGGATGCCCCGGCTCTCCTCGTCCTCTCTGCTCGTACTGATTCCGCTCTCCGAGCCGCAGCATCGCGTTTGGCAGACCATCTTAGGAATAAAGATCTTACGGACAATCTTGATTCGATTGCCTGGACTCTCCAGAGCGGTCGGCGGTCTCTGAAGCATCGGCTCGCCGCCGTGACCCACGATCCGCTGTCCGCTGCGGATGCGCTTGAACGTTTCGCCGCGGATGGCCAAGCCAACGGCATCGTGCGAGTAGCTGATGGCTCTGGGCGGGGAAGCATCGGTGCTGCGATGGAGAAGCCCACCAAGAACGACGACGCAGTCGACCTCGCCCTTATCAGGGAATTGGCGGAGGAGTGGCTGCAGGGCGGCGACCCGAATTGGCGCCGGCTCTATCCGCATGGGAGTCCCGTTCGCGTCCCGCTGCCCACCTACCCGTTCGAACGTGAGTCATACTGGATAGTTAATCCCTTCAAGGAATCGACGCCACCATCGGCGAATCCGGTCACGACGATACAACAGGCTCTGGCCCCTGCGAGTGGCTCTCAGGCCGATGAGCGGCAAGGCGCAGTTTCGAAGATCCAAGCAGATCTGGCTGACTCCACCGTCAGTGAACGCAGCCAGATTCTGGCAGACTATCTCGCCAATGCGGTAGGCGAGCTTCTCGAGGTTCCAGGGAGCTCTTTCGTGGACAGCCGGACCGGCTTTTTCGAGATGGGAATGGACTCGGTGCTTGCCACGCGCTTGGTGAGCCGGATCGAACTCGAGATTGGGATCACGCTGCACGCCAATGCCGTATTCGATCGCCCGACCGTCGATGAGCTTGCCGAATCCCTGGCGGAGATGTGGAGTCCAGGAGCGATCTCGTCCGAGCCCGAAAGCCCTTCCCCGGCCGGGGATCTGAATCTGGAACGCGTCGTGTACACGGTCAACTGGGAGTCGGCTGATCCTGGCCCGACCAGTTCTGTGAGCGAGCCCGCGGGTCCGCTCGTCATCTTCGATCTCGACGACCGTGTGCGCACTCGTGTGACGTCATGCAAGGGTTGGCCAGGGCAGCAAGTGATATTGGTCCTGCCAGGGGAGGATTACGCCAGGCGAAACGAGTCCACCTACTGTGTCCGGCCGGATCACCCGGAAGATTTTCAGCGGCTCCATGCGGATGTGGGTTCGTTACCCGAGGCGGTCTGGTACCTGTGGACGCGCCGTGCTGGTGACAACGACATAGGTCTTCTCGATAGCTCTACGTTCCCTGCATGCCGGCTCGTGCGCTCGATCGTTTCGGCAAGGCCCAGCGAGTCAATCGGGTTCCTGTACGTCCATGAGTTCGAAGAAACGCCGAACCCCGTGCATGAGGGATTCGGCGGCTTCGGGCGATCGGTGCGTCATGAAAGTCCGAATGTCCTGGTTCGCACCATGGGGCTCGAGATGACTGATCTCTCGGAGAACGAGCGAGCCTCGCGAATCGCGGAACTATGTCTGCGAGAGCTCGGCGGCGACGTCGCACCTGAGCAAGAGATCAGATACCGCTGGGGGCGGCGGTGGGTTCGAGTATTGCGCGAGGCCAGAACCGATGAGTCTGCTTCGCCTTGTTCAAATTTCGATACTGATGGTGCCTGCGTTATCACCGGGGGCGCCGGAGGACTCGGATTGATTTTCGCTCGCCATCTTATTGACCGTGGCTGGAAGAACCTTGTACTTACGGGACGCTCTGCTGAGACGGAGCGCCACCGCATGGAGGTCAATGAGCTTCGTCGATTGGGGGCGCAGGTCAGTTATCATGCGGTCGACGTGACCGATTACTGCGCCATCAACGACCTCATGGGGGAAGTCCGCTCCCAACACGGTCGGGTCACGGGCATCATTCATGCGGCTGGCATTCTGGACGACGGGATGCTCGTCGGTCGGAGTATCGAGCAGATGCGGACAGTGATCGCTCCCAAACTTAGTGGGGCGCTCAATCTTGATGCCGCCACGTCTGAGGACCCCCTTGAATTCTTCGTGGTATTTTCCTCCATGGCCGCGATAGGAGGCAATCCCGGGCAGACGGACTACGCGTTCGCCAATCGGTTCCTCTGCGCGTTCGTCTCCTCGCGTGAGGAGAAACGTATTTCTGGACAACGGCATGGCGTCAGCCGCGCACTCGTCTGGCCCACGTGGCGTGAAGGCGGTATGGATATTGACGAGGAGACTCGGGACACGATGCTGCGCCGTCTGGGCATCGCGCAACTTGACACCGAGTCTGGTGTCGGTACCTTCGAAGCGGCTCTGTCAGGGGAAGATCCCGAAGTGGGTGTCGTCGTCGCCGATCTCGGGCGGTTGTCATCTCTTCTGCCCGTGGAGCGTTTTCAGGACACGCCAACGACAAGCGCTGAGTCGGAACTCGAGATCCTGCTCGCCGATCTCGGTTTTGGGTCGGATGGTTCATAGCAAACTGATTGCAGCGCTTATCCCATTGAAAGGCAAGGATGAATAGGAATAAAACATGAAGGATGAAACGCTGATCCAACGGTCGCTGCTGGCGATCAAGAAACTGCGGGCTGAAATCGCCTCGAGTGAGGGCAGACGAATAGAGCCGATCGCGGTGACTGGCATGGCATGCCGTTTTCCGGGCGGTGCCAACAGTCCTGATGAGTACTGGAAGCTACTGGCGTCCGGACGGAATGCTATTTCCCGCGTCTCCGCAGATCGCTGGAGCGCTGACGCGCACTACGACTCCGATTTGGATGCGCCTGGGAAAACATACGTCGTTGATGGCGGCTTCCTAGGTGACGAGCTCTTCCTTTTCGACCCAGGATTCTTCTCGATCTCGGATGCGGAGACCCGCGAGATGGATCCGCAGCACCGACTCCTGTTAACGACCAGCTGGGAGGCGCTGGAGTCTGCTGCACTGCCTCCCGAGCGCTTACCCGGGCGCCGAATCGGCGTATATGTGGGAGCCGCGGCCGCCGAGTACGCGACTCTTCCTCGCCGTGCGGGTGTCAGTCCTTATACTGCAACGGGTTCCGTGATGAGTGTTGCGGTAGGAAGAATCTCCCACACGCTCGGATTGAATGGTCCCGCTCTCGCCATTGACACAGCCTGTTCGTCATCTCTGGTCGCGGTGCACCTCGCCATCGAGGCCTTGCGAAGGGGAGAAATCGACGCGGCCCTTGTCGGTGGAGTCAACGCGCTTCTGTCTCCGGCTCCCTTCATCATGCTCTCGAAAATGCGTGCCCTGTCGCCTGACGGCCGCTGCAAGGTTTTTGATGAGATGGCCGACGGCTACGTGAGGGCTGAGGGCTGCGGTATGATCGTCCTGCGCCGGTTGGGAGACGCGCAGGAGGATGGTTCTCCGATTCTGGCCGCGATTCGTGGTTCGGCGATCAATCACGATGGTCACGGCAGTGGTGTGACCGCCCCCAATGGTGCGGCCCAACGGCGTCTGATTACGGACGCTCTTGAAACCGCGGGCCTCGAACCGGAGCAGGTGACTTATCTCGAGGCCCATGGCACTGGCACATCACTGGGCGATCCGATCGAGATCCAGGCGGCTGTCGAGGCCTACGCGGCAGGGAATGCACGGCAATCACCCCTGTTGGTTGGCTCTGCTAAGTCCGCTGTCGGACATCTGGAGGCCGCGGCCGGAGTGGCGGGACTCATCAAGACGATTATGATTCTAAGGCGCGGGAAGGTACCCCCGAACCTTCACCTCAACAAGTTGAACCCCCGGATCACCTCCGATGCGTCCGTGGTGAGATTCCCCACCAAGTTGGAACCGTGGTCTGGTGTCGATGGGATGCGGAACGCTGGGGTCAGTTCGTTCGGCTTCAACGGCACGAATGCCCATGTCATTGTTTCGGAGCCCAGCATCGTCGAGAGAAGAGTGGGGGGCGTCTTTGACCACTCGGTCCCGGCCCGCCGCGCTGCCTATCCTTTGGTGATATCTGCGCGGGATGGAGAGTCTCTTTGCGAGGCCATGCGTCGACTTCTCACATACCTGAGCGAGCATCCAGGTACTTCGCTGCCCAGCCTGTGCCGAACTATGGGCGAAGGCCGAGTTCATCACAAGATTCGATATGGTTTCAAAGTCACGTCAATCGACGACGCCGTGGAGCAACTCACGGTCGCTCTTCGCGAGAAGCATCCCGAGCGGACCAGCGGAGGAAATGTCACGATGGTTTTCGGCGGTGCCCTCCACTCCCCATTGGCGATCAAGGATGAATTGGCGCACGAATCGGTGTTCGCAGATACATGGAATTATGTCTCCGCATGGATGGACACCCATGGCCACGCTGGCTTCGGAGTCGTGGACGATAATCCGATGATTCGGATCGCTCATGACTTCGGCGTCCAGTTGGGTATCGCGCGACTGTGGAATTCGTGGGGTATCCGACCCGCCGCTGTCATGGCTGAGGGTGACGGAGATCTTCCTGCTGCGGTTCTCGCAGGCCTACTCGACATGGATGAGGCCTTGGCTCTCATTGTTCACAGGTATGGTAAGGGAGCTCAAGTGCGAGTCAACGTCCGTCAACAAGCAGAGATCCGGTTCATCTGTGCCGATGGGCGTGGTCAGGAGGCGGATCTTGCATGGCACGAGCCGAGTCCACCACTGGATTTCGACGCAGAGCTGTCATCGCTCGTTGGGCGACGCTATCGCGGGCTCATCCGTGTCTCTGGTCGGAAGATCAATCTCGATAGTCGGATGACAGCCGTCCCTGGGGTCGGCTCTGGGCGTGCGTGGGATGTCATGTCAGAAGGTGTCGCACAGATGTTCCAGGCGGGATGGGAATTAGACTGGTCCAGCTTCTTCCGGACGGCTCGAGAGCCTTTCTTGAACCTGCCCACCTATCCTTTCAGTTATAAGCTGTTCCGCGGGGAACCGGCGGCGACCGGCGACTCGGCGATTCAGGAGACTCTGCCTGGAACGAAGGTGATATCTCCTCTCCCTTCGAGTCAGTTCGAGGCTCGGGTCAACCATCGGCTCCTTCCGGAGATCGCGGATACTGGCGGAATGCTTCACGTTGGTTACTACAGCGAGATGATTGCGCATGCCCTTCGTCGCCTCGAGAAGGTCGGGGACGTTGTGATGGACAACTTCGAGTTCATCAAGGCGTTCCACATCTCCGCTGAGGATGATCGAATCATCCAACTGGTGATCACGGCGCCGGACGAGCGCGATTGCCATGGATTCGAGATTCACAGTCGTCCTGCTGCTGGCGTCGATTGGGAGCTTCACGCGCAAGGACGGATCTGTACGCGGTCAATTCCGATGCGCCCGAAGGTCACCGCTGATGTCCGAGAGACGTACATACGGCGCTGTCAAGATTTGATGGATGGGGCGCAGTTCTATCAAGAACTCATTGAGCGGGGCTTCGAGGCGGGTGAATCGGTGCGCCTTATTGAGGAGCTCCGAATTGGTGAAGGGGAAGTCCTCGCCAGGCTTGCCATGGGAGTCCGGATGCATGGTTCGGGCTCTGGGGCGCGTCGAGTCTCTCCGGGACTTCTCGATGCCTGCGCGCAGATGGCGGTCATTGCGGGAAAGGAACGGCTGGCCCCCAATGATCTTTTTATTACGGCGGAAATGAGACGCCTGGAAATTGTGGATCGGCGGACGGATTCCGAGATCTGGTGTCATCTCTGGGCGGTCGACGAGCAGGCGAACGGCTTCGTTGTCGTCAATTTCGACGTCTTCGATGACGATGGGAACTATGTCGTGCGCTGTCAGGGGATGCGGCTGCGAATCATTCCGATGGGTCTTGCGGCCGACGTTGCAGGCTTTTCTGAACCGGGCGGCGCATCTTTTGAGAGGTGCGCCACCCAGTTTTTGTCGGTGGAGCATGAGGAACGACGATCGCAGATTCATGAACATCTTTCGAGTTCCCTTGCGGATTTGCTCGGCGACGCCGATAATGGGCCGGTGCCCACCGACGTCTCCCTCGCTGAATTGGGGCTTGACTCCCTTGCTGCTCTCGAGTTGCGACGCTCCGTCAAGCAGGAGTTTGGAGTCCAGCTTCCGCTCGAGCTCCTCGTTCAAGGGCCGACCGTCGATGGGCTCGCAGATTCCGTATCGAGGCTCATCGATGCGGGGGATGAGGAGCGACGGGGGCGGGGCGAGCGGATTCCTTGGCACTCTCATGAGTACTCCATGGATTCCCGGAAGTGGTTGGCCCACAGTCGCATCACCTCCAATCCGCGCGTGCGAGTATTCTGTATCCCGTATGGCATCAAAGGTGCGTCCTTATACGCCTCTTGGAAGAACATGTTTTCCGATGATATTGATGTGTGTCCGGTCCAGTTTCCGGGAAAGGAGGGGAGGATCGATGAGCGGCCTATCGCTGATATCGATGAGGCTGTCATCGCTCTTGAGAAAGTCCTTGACCCATACTTGGATCGTCCGTATGCGTTGTATGGTCATAGCGTTGGTGCGTTGGTGGCTTTCAGACTCGCCCATCGGCTCGCCTGTAGACCTCATAACTCGCTGCGCCACTTGTTCGTGGGTGCGTACTCGTCTCCGTCTATCGTTCCAAACCCTGTTTACGACCGGATCATGGAATCGATTCATGCCTTCGGGTTCGAGACGCTGCCGGATGTCGAGGAGTTGATCCAAATGCCGAAGGATCGTGTGAAGGAGTACGAGCGATACATCGGCGAGAGCTTCGGAATCGAGGTCAACGATGAAATGCGCGACGCGTTGAAGCCCGTTGGATACTCGGATTTCAAGCTGGTCCACACCTACACGTTCGATCCCGAGGAGGGGAGGCTGGCCGTCCCGGTGACGGCCTACCACGGTGACCAGGACTTTTTAGTGGCCGAGGATGAGATGCGCGCATGGGAGGAGATTACCAGTGCTGGCTTCTCATTCCGGGTGCTGGCAGGTGACCACTTCTTCCTTCACCATGACCAGAGTGAGAAGGAATTGTTGGATGACATCGATGGTCGTTTGCGCGGGATGTCCTGAGTCCGGGCAGGAGCATATTTCTGTCGGCTCTGTGCCGTTGAGGTCCTACGTCCTCGCACTGGATCGGATGCTGCTATGGGGGGCCGGTGCGATCAAGGCCGTCGCCACCGCTCGTAGCTGTAAAGTCATTCGGTGCTCCAATGTGCCATGGCCCGCTGTGGCCAGGACGCACTGATTCCAACCGCCGCCGGTCGACTACGGGCGTCGACCTCGCAGGTCTGCGTGAGCGATGCCACTTTATTCAGGTCAGGAGTCGGAGTCGGTTTAGGGGCTTTTCGTGTTTGAGGGTGTGGTGGGTGGGGCTTGACAGGAGAAAGGACGAACCGAGCCTGTCCAGTTTTCTGTGTAAGCGGGTTCTATAGGTAGGGGGCGAATCGGTCGGGGTGTGCGGTGGCGGGGCTGGGCCAGGGCCTTGTTCCAGTCGGTGGTGATCTGTCCTTCGACGAGCTTGCCCTTGGCCTTGCGCTTGGATGGTGGCAGTCCTTTGTCCTTGTCGCGTTCTCGGGCTCGTTTGTCCACGGGTGTCGCAGATCGCCAGCTTTCGGCAGCTTGATCACCGCCTCATCGAAAGGGGAAGTGGCCGCGGTTCATCGGTGATCCTTGCGCAGCTGGTAGCTCGCAGTCTCGATACTGTTGGTGGAGGGGGTACCTCCCACGAAGTGGGGGAGAGATGACACGCCTGAGCATCGGAGGCCTGTCCAGGAAGAGGGGTGAACCGCTCCCAGGCCCGCTCCCAGGTGGGGATACTTGACCCCCATGTCGGACTCAGAGAAGTCGGTCAGAGCCTGCCAGGCGGCCTCCTGGTTCGGGGCGGTGCAGATCGGCCTTGAGAGCGGCCGCGACCTTCCGGCGGTCCCCGTAGGAGACGAACCGCATCGAGGAGCGCGGAACCGGGTGGACCACACAGGTGGGGACCGTGGCCTGGGGCCAGGACTGCCTGCGTTCGCCTCGGGAAGGCCGGTGAGCCCGTCACATTCCCCCGCGCGCTTCGCTCCCGTGCGGGAGGTGCCCCCTCTAC
>ERZ773079.53-NODE-53-length-72820-cov-8.442191_pt1 | contig 72820 bp, 60 predicted proteins | sample MGYA00511355_ERZ773079 | MGnify/ENA primary metagenome ERZ773079 (study PRJEB29015, sample SAMEA2737979) | human oral metagenome | biome: human oral; feature: human-associated habitat; material: dental | place: China | collected 2117 ... | reverse complement strand
GAGCACCTGCCTTGCAAGCAGGGGGTCAGGAGTTCGATTCTCCTCATCTCCACCATATAAAAAAAGAGTTCGACAATCAGTCGAACTCTTTTTTTATTATCTGCTCTTGTTTACAACTTCTATGACCTTGTTTCGCCTTCTTTTTAGCTTGTTCCAAGGCCCGCACGTCGCCGGCATACTTAGACAGAACAACAAACGTACAAATTGCAATAAACCATACTGCATAGGTATCAAAAAAGTGAACAAAAGCTGCGGCGATCAAGGCTCCGGCAACAAAGCTGCTGACCATGATGCTGTAGTTTACGGCTTGCCGCTTCATCTTGTCATGCTTATAATCATGTCGCCAATGATGATACCAGGATATCAGCATGCGTTGATAGTTCCCTGATGTCATAAATAAAGAATACGGTTCCGACTCAATCTGAATGCCTCTAAAGGATATCATAACAATACCTGCCGTATACGCCAACAAGGCTACCCAAACAATGGCATGGCATGATATGACGGGAAGAATTAAAGTGACAACCAAAAAAGGACAAATATTCCAAGCTCGCCAGTAAGGTGTCTTTTCCCAGCGTTCCACAATCATACCGGTCCAAAAGCCGAGGGTAAAAAAGAGAACCGACAGACAACGAATGGCCACTCCTTCCATATTTCCATATTGAATATCCGAAATAAGAAAGATTATATTACCCGTTTGTAAAGCCACAAGAGTCCCGAACTTAAGCTGGCAATATACGTCAAGAGCCCCGCCGATAATTCCGAATAAGACGGCTATAATCCTCCTGTGATGAGGCAAAAAAATAACGTTATTCATAGAAAGTCCCTTCCGAGTTTATTGGGTACAGTCCGTACTTTCGGACAGTCTATAAATCCCATACTTCAATGCCTGTTTGCGGATCCTGCTTTCTTCCAATAACAAAGCCTTCCGTCACGTCCATGACGATTTCGCCGGTGTAACAAATACGGGCCCATTCCAAATGACCGCCGAAATTCTTTACTTCACCGTCATCGTCCAGATAGGCAAACATGGCATGTGCATGCGTATGTAGGCTACCGTCCTTCATGGTTGTTACATTCCCGATAAGAGAGGTCATTTCAAACATGCCCTCTTTTTTATGGTCAAGAAAATCATGTTTTTCTTCAATATACGTGCCTACCGTAATCTTATCACAGGCACCGATCCCGTTAAACACGGCTGATTGGATGCCTTCTTTCATGCAAACGGACGTAAGCGAAGCAATTACTTCGTCATCCTTATCCAGCCTTATATAAATACGCTGTCCCGCTTTTTTGTAATCCATGGTTCTACTTCCTATCTGATAAAATTCGTATATATTTTCTGCGGCGTTTGCGGCACTTCAACACCGGCTTTCTTACCTGCTTCCACACAGCGGAGCGCCCACACCATATTGGTTCCCAGGACCTGCATGATTTGAAGACCTTCCGCATCCTGTCTTACTTCATCAGGCGTATTTCCGTGCACCATATTCCAATAGTTGGAGGAAACGATGAGACTTTCATGATAAGCTAAATACTTGTACAAAACATCGAGAGTAGCACTGGTGCCGGCTCTACGTGCCGACGCTATGGCTGCTGCCGGCTTGTGACGCAAATAGTTACCGCCTACAGCCGACAACATGTCCATGAAAGTCACCATTTCTCCCGAAGGCGATGCCCAGTAAACCGGTGACCCTATAATAACTCCGTCCGCTTCTTTCAGTTTTTCCGCCGCTTCCGCTACGACAGCCTTATCCGGCACGGCATGCACAATTTCCGTTTCAATTCCTTCTTTATTCAACACGCCCGCCACTTCTTGCAAAGCCGTATAGGTACATCCGTTTTTACGACGACTGCCGTTTAATAATAACACTCTCATATATATATCCTCCCCTGCATATAATTTATACAATTATGTTTGATTATAGCCCTGCTAAGCCTTATTGGCAATGAAAAAGCGGAAGAGTTCATCTCTTCCGCTTTTATGTCTATTGCTCCAAGGCCCTTACAAAATCCCGACCAAATTGTACACACAGCTTTCGTGATTCTTCGTCAGGGACCCACATAACCTTCAAGTCATCGGCAATAACCCGAAAACCGCCGGCTTCCAAATGTTCATGAATTTGCTTCGGTGCTTCGCCGGTCCACCCATATGAACCGAAGGCGGCGGCCTTCTTATTTTTAAACTTCAGCCCTTTCATCATTTCCAAAATACCGCCGATAGAATACATAAACCCGTAATTAACGGTGGGAGAACCGACAAGGACAGCCTTTGATTTAAATACTTCCGTACAGATATCATTTTTATCTGCCTTAGATGAATTCATCAACTTTACCGTTACTGTCGGATCGGCCTCACGAATGCCCGCGGCAATACATTCAGCCATACGTCGAGTTGAATTCCACATGGTATCATAAATCAACGTAATTTGATTTTCCTGATAAGCGTCGGCCCATTTTTGATACATTTCGACGATTTTCAAAGGATTGTTTCGCCAAATAACCCCGTGACTGGGACAAATCATCTTAACAGGCACATTCATATCCAAAATTTCTTTAATTTTTCTCGTCACCATAGGACTGTAAAGATTCAAAATATTAGCATAATACTTCATGGCTTCATGAAAGAGTTCTCCCTGGTCCACCTTGTCATTATACAATGATTCGCTGGCAAAATGTTGTCCAAAGCCGTCATTACTGAAAAGAATTTCCTCACCGGTCATATAGGTAAACATCGTATCGGGCCAGTGCAGCATGGGGGCTTCAATGAAGACAAGCTTACTGTCGCCCAAATCAAGGGTATCTCCCGTCTTTACCGTAACAAAATTCCAATCCTGATGGTAATGCCCGCGAATAATGGCCTCACCCTTTTTCGTACAATAAATAGGGGTATCAGGTATTTCCGCCATAAGTAAAGGCAGCGCACCGCTATGGTCGCTTTCATTATGATTCATGACAATGTAATCGATGTCTTTTAAATCGATTTCTTCCTTTAACCGTTCGACAAATTCTCGATCGTACGGGCCCCAGACAGTATCCATAAGAACAGTCTTCTTATCGCGAATTAAATACGAGTTATACGATGAACCCTTATCTGTCGAATATTCCTTGCCGTGAAAGTAAACCAATTCCCAGTCGACTTTGCCGACCCATGTAACCTTATTCGTAATCCTTTTAGCCATATCGTTCCCTCCTTACAACAACTTATTTCCTTATTACATCTTCATTATATTCTTTATTCTTTTCTATAGACGTTGTTTTTGTAACAAGAGCCTTGCCGACGTATCACTTATCGACAAGGCTCTTTCTTACCACTCTTTATATGTATGTTCAAAAATATATCCTTGGCGATAGGCTGCCAAGAGGCATTTCAAATCTTCTATCATTTGCAGGATTTTCTTGCCCGTATCCGTATCCCCGATCATAACTCGTTTCGGTTCCAATTCTACTTGAACCGATTCAGATAAAATATCCGAATTGGACGACAGTACCGATTCTACATCTCGGAAAGGATAGTGGGCCTTTAGTCGCAACCCGTGGGAATTAAAAATCAGTGTATAGCCGGCAATACCCGTAGACCCCTGATACGCCTTACAAAAACCGCCGTCTATACAAATCCCCTTACCGCCGGCGCGTACAGGGTTTTCCCCTTTTTTCACCTTAACCGGCGTATGACCGTTGATAATATGTCCTTGCGGCGAGTCGATGCCGAACTCATGTAAAATACGAACACAATCTGTTTCAATACGATTTAACGTATAGTAAGGGTTTTGCGGTTCCTTCCACGTCGACTCATCAGAAATATAACTTCGTTCCAACGTCTTTACAATACGTCCCGACATAGGAGAATCGTAACCGCACCATAAATACCACATAAAGTCCAAACTATCCCGGTCGCGCTTTTCAAAAGCTCTCCGCGCCATTAAGTCGGCTTTATCCATAAATTCTCGACCCTTATACCGTTTGCCGTCTACATATACTTCCGTAAAACTACCGTCTTCGTTCATCGGAATACCTCCATGAAAAAGGAGGTTCCCGTTGTATGTACGGTAAACAGACCCGTGGCTGTAGAAAAAACGCATGTGTCGCTGCAATCGCTCACTGTTCAGAAATTCTCGCTTAATTTCATTTAAAAGCCGCTCTTCACCTTCACTGAGCCGATACGGGTCCTTGCGATCGACAGTGGGAAAATCCGTCGTCGTCAATTTATATGTGCCTGAGGGTAAGGTTACCTTACCGCCGTCAAAGTCGAAATCTTTAAAAATGAGGCGGTCGTTCATACCATACTCGGGATGGCGCATAATCGTCTGCCCTTCCAACTTGCACAGCATAACATTAATAGCTTTTACCATCGGGTCCAATCCGTCTTCGGCCGTGTAGTTTTCCAAGGCAAAAAGAGCCAAAGAACGCAAGCTGATTCCGTAACCGTTTTCCAAAATTTCCAAGTTATGATAGCGTACGTTATTTCTTAATACGTTGATAATGCACGCTTCATCACCGGCAGCGGCCCCCATCCACAAGATATCGTGATTCCCCCATTGAATATCGAGAGAATGGTGCCCCATCAGCTCATCCATAATTCTGTCGGCATGAGGCCCGCGGTCATAAATATCCCCTATAATATGCAGGTGATCCACAGCCAGACGTTTTATTAAATCCGTTAAAGCATAGACAAAATCTCGTGAGCTTCCGGTCTCTAATATGGAATCAATAATTTTAGAATGATAGACGTGACGATTCTTATCTTCATCCGGTTGAGCATGCAAGAGCTCGTCAATAACAAAGCGGAAACTTTCGGGCATGGCCTTACGCACCTTGGAACGCGTGTATTTAGATGACAATAACTTCGCCAACCGCAACAAATGATGCAAGGTCGTACGCGCCCATTTGTCATTCACAAGGCCGGCTTCCGTCATGGCATCCAACTTTTCTTTCGGATAGTAAATAAGGGTCAATAAATCGTCCTGATCTTCTTTGGGCAAAGAATTCTTAAAAATCATCTCTACCTTTTCTCGAATAACGCCGGAACAATTGTTAAGAATATGCAAAAACGCTTCATACTCACCGTGCAGATCACTCATGAAGTGCTCCGTCCCCTTAGGCAGGTTGACGATGGCCTGCAGGTTAATAATTTCCGTAAACGTAGCCGCCTGGTTCGGATAGTCTTTCGATAAAAGTTCCAAATACCGTAAATATTCAGGTGAATAACTGCCCTCTCGCTTCATAGACAACACACCTTCCCTGTATTTCGCACATTAACATTTATAATGCCTGACAATATGAATTATACCTTGTTATTATACCATAGATTACCTGTTTTTCCCCATGAAAAAGGAGCCTTCCGCCCATATCGTGCGGGAGACTCCTAAAGGAATAACCCTATCTTATTTTCCCATATGCTTCATGACTTCCTGCATTTCTTCAGGACTCATAGATTGCATGGCTTCCGTCATCATCTTCATGGCTTCAGGTGTCGGCCCGGCTCCCGATGACTTGGCTTTTTTCATGGCGGCAATAATCTTTTCTACCTTTTCACTGACAGCTTTCGTTTCCGCACCGTCTTGTGCCGCCACTCCTTGAAGTGACATGCTTTCAACTCCTTTAACCAAATACTGAATGCATTCGACCGTCGTCTGGGCCAAATTCACTTGCCAAAACTCTCCGGCTGTCGTCAGCTTATAAATCACTCCGTTATTTTCTACAAGTCCTTGCTTTTCCCATAAATCATAGAGCCACTTTAAGTCGGATAAGCGAGGATCTTCTCCGACCAGCAGGTCTACATTAAAGTAGCCTTGTTCAATTTGTGCTAACGTTTTATTTACCAAAGGCTGAATATCCGATTCTTTTACTAAAGCCATAAAGGGTTTCTTTTTTTCCTCTACAGCCGTTGCATACGTGTCGAGAGTTCTATAGAGCATGGTCGAATAACCGTCCACACGACCGCCGGCCCCGCTACCGAAAGGAAACATGGTAACTCCCGTTTTAGCCAATGTATTATACAAACTCCGTTCCCTGTTGGTCTTAGCCCAATGGGCGGCACTGAGCCGACGACAATTGCGTTTCATCAAATATTCTCGCCCAAACTCGAACATGCGAGCCTGTTCTTTCGTCGTAGCCGCCGGGTCCAAAGCGCCTGCCTGAATACGCTTAGCCAAATCGCTGTTATCGTATACATTGAGCTGATATAAGTCAGCCCCGTCAGCAGCTGACGTCATAAGACATTCCAAGTCATCACGCCATACGTCCATGGACTGAGACGGCAACCCGTAAATCAAGTCGATAATGACAACGCACTGATTGTAAGCCTGAAGTTCTTCCAATCGTCGCAAAACAGTGTCTTTATCATCCAGACGTCCCACTTGACGTCGAACTTTCGTATTAAAAGACTGGACGCCTAAGGACATGCGATTCACACCTTCAGCCATCCACACATCCATCTTTTCAGGAACCAAATCATGAATTCGACCTTCTAACGTTAATTCATAATCATTGGCTAAAGGCAAGCAGGTACGAATAGCCCGTAAAAGACGTTCTGCATTTTGTGTCGACAGTGAAGTCGGTGTCCCGCCGCCGATAAAAACGGAATGAATTAACCCGTTTTTTAATCGCGGCTCATGGCATTCTCTTTCCAAATCCTTTATCAAAGAGTCCACGTATGCATCTTCAACAGCCTGATCCGTTCCATTTTGGAAAAAAGCACAATACAGGCACTTGGTCTTGCAAAAAGGTATATGAATATATGCCGTCTGTGTCGGTTTACCCGTAGGCTTTTTACTCATTAATCCCTGCCAAATTTTCTGAGCCTCGCGAGGATTTACGGGCGTTCCGTCAATACCGGCATGGACAACCCGCTTGCGTGGAAACCCCTCTGTTAAAGGATCCACTCCGATTCTTCCGAATTGAAATTCCCGCTGTTCTGAAGGCAGACTCTCATACAGTTCTTTCAGCCCCATACTATGCCTCACTCACTTTTTTCGTTACGCGTACTGCAAAAGCACGTGCCGCCGCCAAGTCCGCTTCATCCGGATGCTTAGCCGCTTCAGCATGGCGAGCTTCGCTTTCAGGATTTTTTCCGTGCGGCGAGTCTGCCGGAAACCGCTTGTACATCATTTCAATTAACTTCGGATCCACGGCTCCTTGACAAATAAAGGAGTCGACTACTTCCGTATGTGCCGGCACAAGTTCCGTAGCGGAAATCAAGCACTTATGGGCATGTTCCGATGCCGGATTGGCTCCGAGAGTTGCAAAAACAGCCACCTTCTTTGCCGTTAAAGTTTCCAAAACCTTCTTTGCTTCTTCGTCAGCCGTTCCCTTATCAACCCAAAAGCCTGCAAAAACACAGTCATAGGAACTTAAGTCTGTAGGTGCTTCAGCCGCTGCAACGCACGGCGTGCCTTCCGGCAAGGCGGAAACAATCGCTTCGGCAACCTTTTTTGTATTACCTGTCCGAGACGAGTATACTACCATGTATTTCATACATTCATCCTCCTGAAAAATCACCTTGTAAAAACGTCAAAACAACATAAAACCCGGATTCATCATACCAAAAGCACTCCGACTCTTCTACTCCGTTCAGTCCGTCAATAATCCGTTCGGACATTAACTTTTATCTACTCGGAAAACTACATTTTCCTATGGTGAAAACGGCAAGGATGGAAGTCCTTGCCGTTAAAAATTCTAATAACTTCTGCGAAATTCGCCGGGAAGCTGTCCCGTTATTTTATGAAAGGCTACGGCAAACTTACTGCTGTTTTCATAGCCCACACAGTTGGCAATTTCCATAATACTGTCATCCGTTTGCAGTAACATCTGCTTGGCCTTTACCATACGGTACTCTTTAATATATTGCGACACGGTACAACCGTATACGCCTTTAAAACATTTTTTCAGCGTTGTCGGTGCAATTCCGTGTTCCTTAGCCAGTTGCTCTATGGTAAACTTTTTCATCATATTTTCCGTAATTTTCTTACGAATAGCTTTCACAAGGTTTACCTGTTGCAACGTAAAGGATTCTCTTTTTTCTGCAGGCACCTTTTTTATAGTGCTTAAAAGAAGCAATATTTCCAAAACTTTAATGCGAAAATACTGGTCTTTAATAGACTCGGGAACATGATAAAGTTCATAAAATAAATGCTTCAGGCTCGCATCTTCTCTCATAATCATGCCGAAATCGCGCCGGTCACAAAGACGCTGGCTCATGGCTTCCAAGTCGATAACCCCTACACCCAACTGGCGATCCATCGTTTCCTGAGCCTTAGGTAAATTAAGCAACAACGTGACCCCGTGATAATGAGCCAAAGGAAACACCGACGTATGACAATAAGCACTGCAGCGCCTCCAACCGACGGACATATCCCCTTCTCCCATGTACAAGTATTCTCCGTTTTTGAAGTTACATTCAATACGTCCCGTCTCGCAATGATTAATAGCAAATACATCGGGCATAGGCTTGGCTTCACACGAAAGTTCCGGCCGGTGAATATCCATGTACATAATCATAATGCCGGGATATACACTGTACCCGGTCATTACGGCCTGCCCTTTACTATCTTTAATTTCGTACACACTCCCGTTCTGTACCGTTCCCGAGGCGTACATTTCATGAGCGTTTTTCATATGTATGTCCTTTCCGCATACAGCTAACTTATTTCTGTTAAATTGCGTTTCTTTCATATCTCAATGTTACGATATTTTGATAATGCATGTCAATATTGCCTATGTCTTGTTAAATTGCGACATGTATAAGTCATAATACTCGCCACGGACTTTCATCAATTCTTCGTGCGAGCCGCTCTCACAAATACGACCGCCGGATAAGACAATAATTCGATCCGCATGACGAACTGTCGCCAACCTGTGAGCAATGGTTAACGTCGTCCGCTTTCGAGACAACTCGGCCAGAGACTGCAAGACTTGTTTTTCCGTTTCATTGTCCATGGCTGCCGTCGCTTCATCTAAAATAAGGACAGGGGGATTTTTCAAAAATACGCGAGATAAGGATAAGCGTTGTTTTTGACCTCCTGAAAGCATGACTCCCCGTTCACCGATATAGCTGTCATAGCCGCGAGGCAACCTACTGATAAACTCATGGGCTCTGGCATCCTTTGCAGCCGCCTCAATATCGGCTTGCGTACTGTCCGTACGACCGAGACGAATATTTTCACTTACAGAGTCGGAAAAAAGATACATATCCTGTTGCACAATACCTATGCATTCATGCAAAGACTCCAATGTATATTCGCGAATATCTCGCCCGTCTAAGGTAATCTTGCCGCCCGTTACATCGTAAAACCGTAAAAGCAGGGATGCTACGCTGCTTTTTCCCGCTCCTGTAGGTCCTACGAGAGCCACTTGTTCGCCGGCTTTAACGTTCAGATTGAAATCTTTCAATACATGAGTCCCGTCAGGGTACGCAAAATCAACATGTTCAAAAACTACGTCCCCTTTAATGCGTCTTGAATCGGCTACAACGGATCCGCCCCGAACCTTAGGCTCAACCCGTATCAATTCCTGATAACGGCGAAATCCCGCCATACTGCGCTGATACTGTTCGGTCAAGGATGTAAGCTGCATAATAGGACGAAGAAACAGCATGAGATACATCAAAAAGGCGACCAAATCACTCATAGTCATGAGATCATTCATCATAAGGACGGCACCGACGACAATAATAGTCAAATTTATGGCATTGGAAAAAAAGGTGACGGTTCCCGCCATATACGCTTGATAGCGAAAAGTCCGCATTTGCGAATTCGCCAAGTCGGCCGTTACATCCGAAAACCGTTGATACGCACGATTTTCCCCGTTAAAAGCTTTAACAGCCCGTACTGCGGCAAGTATTTCCGTGGCCACACTGCCGACGACGCCCATGTGTTGACGCGTCTCGGCAAAAGCGGACTTCATTTTCCTGTTAAGGAAAATGGTATCTCCCGTTTTTAAAGCTACAAGCAGTAACACGAAAACGGCCAGTAAAGGATTAATATAAAAGAGGAAAAAGGCACTGCCCCCCATAGTGATTAAGCAGACTACTGCAAGATGCGGCATTTCGAAAATAATATTCCCTACTTCACCGATATCTCCCGTCACTCGGGATACAAGATGACCTGTTTTCTCCTTATCGAAAAAGGCAAAGTCCAAGTTTTCCAAATGTCGGAACAAGGAGTTGCGCAAATCCCGTTCCACACGTACCCCCATTGTACGGCCCACGCAATATACGCAATACGTAATCCCCAAACACAAAAGGTAGAGGCCCAAGAGCCCGGCACCCTCGTATAGGAGACTCTGCATATCACGGGCCGGCAAGACAACACCCAATATATGTCGAACAATCATGGGAAAGGTTACTTCCATTCCGGCCGTCAACAAAGCCCCTGCAATGACAAAGGCCAACGATTTTTTATAGGGCTTATAAAATTGAAATAAATCCATTTCATAGTCTCCGTAAAGAAGCGGCAAACATTCCCGCAAGAGAAGGTTTGCCGCTCAGACTGTGTCCTACCACTTCCATTCGGCACCGACACGCCACATACGTCCGTCAATATAAATAGCATCGATTTTCTTATTGAAAATATTGTCGACGCCGCCATATACGGAAAAGGCTTCGTTCAACTTTTTATTGAACGAGAAGTTCACCGTATTATAGGTGTACATCTTGCTGTCGTAGTGATAGTCGGATGCGAATTGATCCCATAAAACGGCACTAAATCCGTGAATCTTATCCTTATCGTCATAAATGAGTTGGAAAGTCGTCGTATTCTTAGCCCGATTATCTAACTGCGTGTGTTTCTTCTTATCAATGGCATCCAACCAGTTATGCGTAATCTTAGTAATCCAACGCTTGCCGATACGACGGCCCACTTCAGCTTCTATACCGTTAATCTGCGCATCATCGACGTTCACATAACGATAGTCGCTCGGTCCTGTAGGGCCTGTAAATCGTTCCGTCGTAATCAAATTGGTTACTTTATTGTTAAAGTAAGTCACCTTGCCGAACCAGGCACCCTTGTCCGCTTCTACGGAGAAGTCGAAGCTCTTCGACTTTTCCGGATCCAATTCGGGATTGCCGTAAATATTAACCGTCATAGGTCCCATGGCACGGTGCATGCGCATGTATAACTCCGTAATAGTCGGAGCCTTATAGCCTAAGCCGTAATTAGCTTTAAAGCGCCAGAAGTTATTAAAGTTATAGGTAAGGCCCACCTTCGGTGTCACTTCCGAACCGAATTGACTGCTGTGTTCAAAACGTAAGGACGGAATAATATAGAGCTTATCGTTAACCTGCCACTGGTCTTGTACATAGGCAGCATAAGAATCGACCTTATGTGACTTCATAATCTTGTTCATACCCGACAGCGAGTCACCTAACCGGGTGCCGGCATACTTCACTCGACGGAATTCACCGCCATAAGTCAGATTATGCGAGTCGCCAATATAGGTCGTATTCTGTGCCTCTGTTACCCACGTGCTGTATTTAGCTCTATCCATATCTTCTTTCGGATATTGTAAGTCGTAGTTAGCCGGTGTGCCGGCAGGGGTCATAATCGGGCCGCTGGGTAAAATGCGTTCATTCAATAAATGGGAATACTTTTCCAAATCATTATAATAAGTTCTGAACTTATAGTCGTTTTTCTTCGTCTTTCCCGAATATTCTACGCTAAAACCTCGCGATTCATTGTCATACCATTCTTTTTTGTTTTTATTCGTCAAGCGCCAAGCAACGGGAGGCATAGAACCCGTAAAAATCCGCGATTTCGTATCGGGAAAATCGGAACGGAAGTTTTCCTTACCGTAATCTATATCAAAACGAAGCTTGTTTTTATTAGCATTTTCAAAATCATATTGAGATGCCAAGTGAATAAGCTTTCTCATGCCGTACATAGACCGCGTGTATCCGTCCGTAATGGAGCTGACAGCATGCGTCATCGGGTTGATCGCTTCCGAGTGTCCGAAGCGGTTGAAGGGGCGGCGACGTTCCAAGCGGGCATCAATACTCGTTGACCACCGGCCGTGTTTACCGAAGTCGAAATTACCGTATTCCGACGTGCTGAGAGTTCCCGTCGATACGCCGAAGGTACCTCCCGCCTTTTTAGGCACGCGCGTAATAACATTAATAACGCCGCCCATGGCATCAGACCCGTACAGAGAGCTGGACGGCCCGCGAACAATTTCAATACGGTCAATATCACTGACATTGAGTCTTTGCAATGCATAGACGTTCGTCGTATTGGATGCATCTTCACCGGCAATACGTTTGCCGTCAACAAGAATCAGGGTGTGATTTGTACTCATACCGCGGAGCTGCACAGAGTTTCCCGTCATACCCGCTTTCGATAAATTCAAGTTATCGGCCAAAGCCAGTGCGGACAATACATCATCAGCACCCATGCGCTGAATATCTTTAGCCGTAATGACTTCCGCCGACTGAGGTTCCGTTTTTAAAAGTTCTTGCGTTCGCGATGCCGTAACGAGGATTTCCCCGCTATATACTCCGTGTCCCTTTGTATCTTCCGTTGTCGCACCGGTCGTGTCGGCGGCAATTGCCGTACCGGCAACCGTAGCTGCCAAAGCTGCTAAAACAAGTAATCGAATCGGTTGTTTCATCGTAATCCTCCTGTTATGATTTAGTTTTATCTTTACGCAAATAGGGGAAACACATGGGATAATACCGCCCGTTTTCTTCTACTTCCGTAATGGTCACGTTTACATCGTATAGGGTTTCTAAAATCTCCTTACAAAATACATCTCTCACCGGTCCGTCAGCCACAATCTCTCCATCTTTCACGGCAATGAGGCGATGACTGAAGCGGGCCGCATGATTTAAATCATGCATAACCATAATAACCGTAATATCCGTCTTCTCATGAAGTTGTACGACAAGATCCATTAACTCAAGCTGATAATGGACATCCAAAAAAGTTGTCGGTTCATCAAGGAGCAGAATTTTCGGTTCCTGAGCCAAGGCCATGGCCAACCAGGCTCTCTGCCTCTCACCGCCCGACAAGGCACCGGTTCTCTTATATTGCATGCTCGTAAGGCCCGTAACCTTTAATGCATGCTCAACGGCCGCCTCGTCATCCTGTGATAATTGGGAAAAAGCCGATTGGTAAGGGATACGACCGCATGCCGCTAATTCCCGCACGGTCATATCTCCCGGGGCTTGTGCCGACTGCGGCAGGACGGAAATATGTTTTGCCACGGCTTCCGACTTTAACTCTTTCAAGTCTTTACCGTTTAAATACACAGCCCCACCCGTCGGCTTCAGCAACCGACCCAAGGCTTTCAACAAGGTCGACTTACCGGAACCGTTCGGTCCGATAATAGAAACGATTTCGGGTTTTAAAAAGGCGGCACTCATATTCGAAGCAATGACGGTTTTGCCGTATTGTAAATGTCCGTTGCGAATTTCCAATGTATCACTCACGAGCGCATCCTCCTTTTCAGTAAATATAAGAAGAAGGGTGCTCCCAAAAAGGACAGGAAAATACCCACAGGCACTTCAACAGGACTGAATACAGTTCTCGCCGCCATATCGGCCAAAACCACCAGCACGGCACCGAAAACAGCCGACGCCGGCAAGAGGTATTCAAAGTCCGAGCCGACAATAAGACGCATAATATGAGGAATAATAAGGCCCACAAAGCCCAACAGTCCGGCTACGCTGACCGCCGAAGCGGCCAACAAGGCCGACAGTGCCAAGAGGAAAAAACGCACGCGTTCTACATTGAGTCCCAATGAAGCAGCCACATCGTCACCTAACTGCAAGGCATTTAATTTCCGATAACTGCACATGGTCGCTACAATACCGACAGCACTGTACGGCAAAATCATGACAACATGTCGCCAACTATTACCGGCAAAGCCGCCTGCCATCCAGTTGACAGTTCCCTGAATGCGATCAGAGAAAAACACGGACAGAGCTGCCGAACCGCCGCCGAAAAAGGCGGCAATTGCCACACCCGCCAAAATAAGTCTTAAGGGATGAATGCCGTGCTCCCAGGCCAGCAAAAAGACTACTATAGAGGCCACAACGGCACCGCCGAAGGCGGCAAAAGGGACGAAGTACGTAAGTTCCGGTGAAATAAGCATGAGTGCCATGGCAGCCAGCCCGGCCCCGGCCGTAACTCCGATAATTCCCGGGTCGGCCAAAGGATTGCGTAAAATGCCTTGTAATATACACCCTGCTAAGGCCAGATTCGTTCCTGTAAGAGCCGCACAAATAACACGAGGCATACGAATGTAATAAATAATCCGATAGTTTTCCGATTGTGTTACTCCCTGTATAACCTCGAATACTTCCCGTAGCGTAATAGGAACGGCACCGGCGGCTATACCGATAAACAAAGATCCAATCAAAGCTACCGTGCCGGCAAGCAGAGTTAAATAACGCCGCTTTTCTTTACTGCCGTCTATGGTTGCGGTATTTCGGCTCATTGCGCGCCTCCGTTTTCATACAGGTCCGTATACAAAACGGAAAGCGCCTTGGCAATACGAGTCCCCGGGTTAACGGAGAATAAGTCTCCCGACAAATAATATACGTGCCCCGTCTTAACAGCCGTCACGCCTTGCCAGAGAGAGTTTTCCGCTAAATCTTTTTTAAAGCTTTCAACCAGGGTCGGGTCGGGCATCATGCTTATAAAAAGAATATCCTGAGGATCTTGTTTCACAATGTATTCCATACTTAAAGGCACAAAACTGTCTTCTACCGGCGAGGTTCCGTCGGCAATATTCACGGCACCCAGCTGAGTCAACAAATCACCGCTGAAAGATTTGCTCGTAGCCATGCTGAAGCTTCCGGGAGTGCCGAATACAATAAGTGTCCGAGGCGGCGTCTTTCCCTTAGTTTTGTCCACCACAGCCTTGTATTCTCCTTCTATTTTTTCTTTTTCAGCTGCCGCCGTATCTTCATGACCGGTCAATTCGCCGAAAAAGGTCAACGTGTTCAATACATCTTCGTATGAATTTAAGTTATTAATGTATAAAGGTATTCCCGCTTTTTGCAATGTATCTCGAATACCTGTTTGAAAAGGAACGTTGACTCCAATTACTAAATCGGGCTTTAAGGAGAGAATCTTTTCTATATTCGGGTTGTGAATCATTCCCACTTCAGGAATGTCGGCAATCTTCTCCTTTAAATCGGGGGCAAAGGACGACGACGACGGTTTCCCCACAGCCGTACCGCCGGCTGCATAATACATATCTAAATTAGATGCATTTAAAAAGACTACCCGTTTCGGATGAACGGGAATGGATACTTCAGTACCCGTGCCGTCTTTGACAGTCCGCACTGTCTGGGTTTCCGTTCCGCTTTGCCGCATTCCCATCCATCCGACAAGGCCGACAAGACAAATAGCCAATATAGCCAGTATGATCTTAACCGTTCTGCCCATAAAACCACCTCTTATATTTTCTTTTAATTTACGTATAACTTTCCTACATAATCTTACAAAAATTGATACCGTATGTCAATTAGTTATACAAAAACTATTGAGTTGTCATGCCAATAAAAAATACCGATTATCTTAGAAAGACAATCGGTATTTTTACCGGATCCGGAAGGTTCTGCCTTTTCGGGCCCATTTCTTTATTCATCTTTTTCTATTATTATTCTTTTCTTTCGTGACGATCAATTTCCGTCTTTACTTTTTCAAGCAACGCTTCAGGTTCGAAGCCGCCTCTTTGAGCCACCATATCCAGGGTAGCAATCCGCCCCATGGCGGCAAAGACAACAGGATTTTTCAGTTTAGAGTAAGTGGGAGACAAGGCGATGAACCATTCTTTTAAATACGGATACTTGTCAAAGAGACCCGCCATAGTTATAGACGTCGTCAATTCGGCACCCTTGTCGGGAGCACTTGCAGCAACTTCTTTCCCGGCCTGAGAGTTTTGTATAATCTCATTTCTCCGTTCTTCCGCCGCTACGCTTTCTCCGTCTTTCGTGAAAGGAGTCACATCTTGCATAGTTTCCAAAACACCCCGGAACTTTCCTTTTTCGTCATGAACGCCGATATACTCAATGTGAACGATTCGGTCCTTCTTTTTTAAGGTAAATTGTACCTTATCTTTTTCACCGCTTCGTAAGGATTCGACGACACGATTAACAATAGGTCGCACTTCACGCGGATGGCAGTTCTGTAGCACTCGTCCAATAATCCCTGCAGACCGATCGAAAATGCGTTCTTTCGTATCCGTATAGAATTTAACGATATCATTTTCATCTGTAAAGGTTAAATCCATAGGCATATGCCGGTAAATTAAATTAATTTGTTCCAATGTCAATTTGCCGTTAGCTACCTCTAAAATATCTTCCGCCGACGATTTAACGCCGTATTTTTGTAAGAGATCATTAAGTTCACCCACAAAACCCGCATTAGTCGGTAACGCTGCTTCTTTTTCAGGCAGAAATCCGGACGGAGCTTCAATATTGGCAAAGCCGACTTCTTCCTCACCCAATCGCATTTGCCTGAATTCATCTTCCGTCAAAAGCTTTAAGGCCGTAGGGTAAAGGATGGACTTTTCTTTTAACATAATATCTTCAATTTTATCAATTACTTCAGGCTGAAGTTCCAAGAACAGTTTATCCTGATCCGTATCGAGGAGTCGTTTTCCTCTCGTCACGGCATTACGAACCGCATCGTCAAAACTCCACATAATAGCTGTCGGTCTGTCAAACCCCTTGGCTTCCAATGCGGGAAAGAGCTGATTGTGTTTACGGGCAAAATGGCGTTGATACAATAATAATCCGTCATAGACTTCCAGCCACTCATTTTTAATAAACTTATCTTTTTTCAATAAGGCCTTCATACGCGAAACCAGCCCTTCCATAGCCTTATTTTCCTCTAGAAAAGTTCTGATAGGATGGCCTTCGGGCAACTCTTCGCATTCTCTGCCTTTTAAAATTCCGTCAAAGAGTTTCAGCAGTTCATCCATGCGATCCTGCATTTCCCCGTCTTCAATTCCGTCTTCCTTTAATTGCTGCTCACCGTAAGCAAATTCTTCGGGCGTTACGGAATCAAACCTGGAAGTCAATTCCTTGCGGGCCTCGTCAAACGACATATGCCCCGTTATATAGGCCCGTTTAATACGCACCAGTTCTTTACATTTTTCAATATCTACTTTAAATACATCTGCCTGTACCATATTCAATTCTCCTTGTATATAAATATTTTATACTGAAACAATTTATCATTATCATAGTCCAAGTATATGAATATTCACAAGGTCCGTCCATTGTAATTACAACATTATATTCGGGACTCTTGTGTACGGGCAAACTCGTCAGCTACAGCACGGCGACTCTTTTCATCAGTTGCCAGCTTCAAAATAATACGGCCCATAATTTCGGCACCGCAAGAAAGAACCGGTTCTATTTTTTTATCCTGAACCATGGCTGCAATTTCCCGGGAGTGACCCGGATAATAAGTATCGCCCGCCGCTAAATATAATTGCAGAGCGGGACATTGATGACTCACATTGCCTACATCGGAGCTGCCGTTAGATCCGTCAGGCATCATATACTCAATTCCCATATCTGTTAAAGCAGATGCCGAGACCTCCGTTGCCGCCTTATTCCATACCATATCATCAAAATCCAAGCCCACGGGAGTCACTTCATATGTCGTTTCCGTTGCCAGGGCCGCCCCTTTAATACAATTCATAAATTTTTCCACGACTTCATTTAGATAAGGGCGTGACGTATAGCGTAGAGTGCATTCCAACTCCGCTCGGTCCGGGACAACGTTTGAAGCCGTCCCGCCGTCCACAATGTACGTGCCGATACGAGTCTCAGGCCGTACATGCTGGCGCAACATATCTACGGCATGAAGAGCCAACATAGCCCCGTTCAGTGCATTCCTTCCCTTCCAAGGGTCGTGTGCTCCGTGCGCCGTTTGGCCGTGAAAAACGACACGATAGCAACTTAAGGCCAATACTTCCGAATTCGGTTCCGTCCGGTCGGACGATATATGAATCATAAGGGCTAAATCATAATCCTTAAATACGCCTTCTTTAACCATAACAGCCTTGCCGCCGCGCAACTCTTCGTCTGGCGTCCCGATTAAATCGATTTGTACGGGCAGATCTTTGACTTTGGACAAGGCTGCCGCTGCTAAGAAACTCATTGCCCCGTTAGCCGAATGCCCGCAGCCGTGACCTATATCAGGCAAGGCATCATATTCTGCCAGAAGAGCCACTTTCAACACCGCTTTTTCAGGTCTTGTTACAACAGCTCGAAAAGCCGTCTTCTGTTTTGTGAAGTTCTCTTCTACAGGCCAACCCATTTGCCGGCACAGTTCTACATAACGGGCACAAGCCCTGTATTCACAGCCGGAGAGTTCCGGGTCGGCTGCTACGGCGTAGTTAAGGTCATAGGCAAGTTTCGCATTTTCTTCAATATATTTTTTTAACTCATCGTACCGATTCATTATTTCATCCCTCGCCTTATTTTTTCATATATATCATCCCTGCGATCCGTCTGTACGGGTATGCGTTTACGCACGTCCCCGGATAAATTCGTATCTACGCAAGCCGATAAGATTTGTCGCTCTGAGCCGGCTTCCGTCTCTATATATCCCAAAGGGTTAACAACTAAGGAATGTCCGCCGCCGATTTTACCCTGTACATCATCGGTCGCATTTACACCGACTACCCAGCATTGGCACTGAACGGCTGCAGCACAACATAAAAGTCGCCATTGATCTACTCGAGGTAAAGGCCAGGAAGCAGGTACAAAAAGGATATCTGCCCCTTGAGCTGTCAACGTTACCCAGTCAATAAAGCGCAAGTCATAGCAAATAACCGCCCCGGCCTGTATACCGTCCAGCGCAAACTTACAAAGTTCTGATCCGGCCTCAAACCGTTTATCTTCTTTAGCCGGAGAAAACAGATGCACCTTATCGTAGGCAACCAACTCCTCGCCCTTACGATTAAATGCATATAGGCGATTATACAGGCCTGCGCCTTCTCGTACGGCTACGGAGCCTCCTACTATATTTACACCGTATTGAGAAGAAAGTTTTGCCAGTAATGCTTTCGTTTGCTTACCGTCCTCATCAGCACCGGTTTCCAATGATTCCGGATAAAATCCGGTATTCCACATTTCGGGAAAAACAAGGACATCCGTATGACCGCTACTTACAGCTTCACTTGTCGCCTCTTCAATTCTTTTATAATTTGTTTCATAGTCACATTTGGCAGCCGTACACTGCACAATTTTGATGTTCATAAATACTCCTTCTTTTTCGAGTGAATATACTCGTATTATAAGATAGGATTTTTGGGCATGCAACGGTAGCGAGGATCGGTAGGCTGTGCTATAGTAAATTTGAATATTAAAGGAGAAAAATCCATGAGTAAAACTAAAAAGACCAATGCCATGCGCATATTGGATAAGAATCACATTCTTTACGACATAAAAACTTACGAATACACGGAAGAAGACTTATCGGGAATCCATGCGGCCGCCAAGGTAGGGATGCTGCCGGATAAAGTTTTTAAAACTCTCGTCGGCCGGGGAAATGTAACGGGCCCCGTCGTCTTTTGTATTCCTGTCCACAAGGAACTTGACTTAAAAAAAGCCGCTCATGTAAGCGGCAATAAAAACGTTCATCTCATTCACGTTAAGGAGCTTTCGGATCTTACAGGCTATATTCGCGGCGGCTGTTCACCTATAGGTATGAAAAAACTTTTCCCTACGTATATTGATGAAACCGCTCTTTCTATTGATATTTTCAGTATCAGTGCCGGCCAAAGAGGACTTCAGATTCTTGCGGCTCCTAAAGATATTATAAAGCTCATCGACGCATGCACAGCCGATTTAACGATGTCCGATATCATTCTAACTGACGGGAGAGTGCGGTCATGACGAGTAAAGAACGCCTGGCGGCTCTTACGGACTGTACGGCCTGCCACCTCTGCCGTGAAGGCAATCGCGGCCCCACGCAATGGTCCGGCCCTGAAGATTCTCCACTCATGTTTGTCGGCGAAGGCCCCGGCGGTGTGGAAGACGAGTACGGCGTGCCGCTCGTAGGCCCGTCGGGAAAGTTATTGGATAAAGCACTCTGGAGTGTCGGCCTTACAAGAGACCGTATTTACGTAACCAACATCGTAAAATGTCGTCCTCACAACAACCGTACCCCGACCCTAGATGAAGGTCGTTTTTGCGCGGATCTTCATTTACGTGCGGAAATTGAAGCCGTCAAGCCGGCCGTCATCGTCTGCCTCGGCAAGGTTGCCTTTCAGTACTTTTACGGTAGTGCAGGCAGTATTATGAGGAATCGCGGCAAATGGCTTGATTATGAGAAAATTCCCGTCATGCCCACCTATCATCCTGCTTTTTTACTGCGCCAAACAGGTAAAGAACTGGTCGAATCGAAGTGGCAAGTTTATTACGACTTAAAATCCGCTGTCGAAAAGGCACAGAAAGCACGACCGGGATATGTATTGAAAAGTGAGTTCATCCCCGATTTATTACAAACTTATAATTATTTGAAAAAAGAACGACATATGTAAAAGAGGCTCGACACGATATCGTGTCGAGCCTCTTTGTTTTGGAGCGGATGAAGGGGATCGAACCCTCGTACCGAGCTTGGGAAGCTCGTATTCTACCACTGAATTACATCCGCACGAAACATGTTCAGTATAGCAATAAACCGGTCATTTGTAAAGAACGAAGGATTTTCATCACTGTTACAAAAGAAAAATTCGGTCGGAGCCGCTAAAAAACTCCGACCGAATTCCAAACCTAAAGCATACCGTACTTTTTATCCCTTATAATCGGCAGCGTATCTTGCCATAGCACCGCCCAGGTCACCGATGAAGTAACCGAAATGCTGCTGGCACGCCCAGTTAACAGCAACACTGTCGGCCATTTGTTCCGTCGACGGCGTAGAATGCATAGTGAGTTCATTCCACTGTTTCGTCGATTTATCGTAAATATACGCTTTGCTCTTATTCGTATCGACGCGGTACTTCACTTTTTGGCCTTCACCGGTGAGAATATCCGATTCCATAATGGTTTCGTGTTTCCGTGCCGTAAAAGTCCAAACGCCGTCTTTATCCGTATCTGTGGATATGGAATTCATATCCAAATAAGTTTCATAATCGCCTTGTGCGTAAATCGGTCTATATTGTTCGTTGTAGACCAAAGAGCTGTTGAAATACGTCGTACGACGATTTTCCGCCCCTTCTTTATAGCCGAACCACTGAGCTTTATTATCCCAGAAAAGCTTATACCAGTGGTACTGATCATTCAGATTATTAAAATGATACACGCCCAAGTCACCGTAATGCAAGGTAATCCCTTCATGTACGGCTTCACCGGCTACGGGCGAATAATAGTTCCGAGCATCCGTATAGGTCTGCCAAGATTTTGTGCGTTCGTCATAACCCATGAGGTAAGCAAATTCCGAATCCTTAGATTGAACGATATAGAAGTTACGACCGTCATCGTTATTTACAATTTGATGTATTTCCATTGTATAGTAACGACCGAGAGACGGTACTTCTTTCGTATAAATAACCTTACTGTGTTGTTTAACAATAATCTGAGCTACGCCGTTTTCGCGAGCATAAGAAATATGAAATTTGTTACCGTGATCTTTAAACGAATCATCATAGTTGTTTCGTTCCGGCCCGAAGACCACGGAATGGACCGGTGAAAACGAGGCTAACGCCGAAAAAGATGTACACAAGGTGACGGCGAGAGCGCTGACAAGTAAACGAACAGATTTTTTTGCATTCATAAACGACACTCCTTTATTCTGTTGAGTTCTCGAGAAATTGATAACTCTTTTACATAAAAATTATCACATTTTGTTAAACCGGTCAATCGGAGATGATTTTTGTGTTTTCTTTGTTAATAAAATGTCACTTTTTCTTAAAATAAATTGTAGTTTCCGCCTGCAATCAACACCCGCATAATCCCTAAAAAAGACGGTCGTCTCCGCAATGCTGCAAAGACGACCGTCTTGATACATCAATTCGAATCTAGAATTTATACGTGGCCTGTACACGTGTATAGTTACCCAGCGTAAAGGTTTCCGACCCGTACAAAGTATCGCGTCGATTTATCCCTTTAGCATCAAAAGTGTAAAAGGCTTCCAACAGGAAGTTCTTAGTCGGTACGTAAGCCGTCCCGAGCGTAAAGCTGCGAATACCGTCCAAGTATCGGTCCGGCACACCGGTTGCTCCCGTTCCTCCGAAGAAGGAACCGTGTTCAAAATACTTATAATCCGCAAAGGCGCTCCAACTTCCGGGTACCTTCATATCCGCTTTGCCCACGTCAAACCGAAGTGTCCAGAAATGAGGTGTACCGCCGTCGTGACGACCCGTAATTTCAAAGTCGGACGTTCCCGCCGTATGCTCATAAGCCGTATGCCCGTTCAAGTATCTCCCCAAGTCGGACCGGTTCTGACCGTAGTCAACAGATACGGCAGCCTTCTTACCCAGACGATAAGTGGCACCTAAGCCTATAATATTAGCCGGATTAGTAAAAGTCCGTTCCTTAGTCGCACGCCCTTCGGCATAATGAGCCTTATACGAATTTCCGCCGACAGACCGCAAGTACCAAGCCGTCAGTCCAAGTTTGTCGCCTACTACCTGCTTAGCCTGTACAAATACGGCTCGATCAATAGGCGGTACATAATCTCGCTGTAACACAATGCCTTGAGAAGGAATAATGGTTCCCGTGTACTTGCCCAGTTCTTCACGCGGCAAAGTGCTGTAACCGTCCGTCTGTCTCAGTACATTCGCAATTTCATTAAAACAATCGGCTAACAAGCTGGGGTAGTAATCACTACCTTTAACCGAAACGGTGCCTCTTGTACCCGATTCAGGCAATTCCACGCTGTTCAGCTTATAGATTTTTTCTTTTAGTCCGTCTAACTGAGTCGTATCGACAGTTACTGTATACGGCTGATTTGTAAAAGTAAGATCTCCCAAGTCTTTGGCACGTTTTTCATAGGCTTCCTTGATTTGATCCGCATGTGCATCATACCACTTATCAATATAAACCTTGCCGTTTTCATCAAAGAGCGACGGATCGGCCAAAGAAATTTCAAAAAGCGGGTCCTTTGTATTCAGTCCTGTTACACCGGGTGCAATATTTTGGTTAAATGAGTTATCTTCGTCATACCACTGACCGTCATCTTCATCATACGTTCTTGTATGATATGAATAAGTCGCCTGTATTTCAGGCATACGCAAGGAGACAGTCTTTTTTGCTATGGCGGATCCGTACGCTTTTATAGCAATATCCCGCATTCTGCGTACAACTTCAAACTGCCGTTCTCTAAGCGGCGCCGTCTGCACCTCATACTGAGCCTGAGCAGCTGTAACTGCCGCTTGCAACTGTGCCAACTGTTGCCGTAAGGGGGCAAGAACACTTTCCGGTTCACCGTCCAGGTACTGCTTCGACCAAATATCGCTTTCCAAATTCTCCGCCGCCGTTTTTGCGTCATCTACAGCCTTTGCCAGGGCAGCTTCCTGATCTCTTAGTGCTTTTAATTGCTGATAGAAGTTGACCGTATTCGGAGCATTATCTACTACCAATTCCTTGCGCCCGCCATCCGAGTCAAGCGTCGTTCCTACAAATTCATCTACCGTAGGAGGTCTTAAGAAACCCGTATAAACAGCATGGGTATAAGCTGAATCACTAACACCCGTAGAATGACTGAAATCACCGAAGCCGATTTTAACTTGAGACTTCGCTCCCGTCCATACAGCCCGGCCTCCGTCAAACTCTTTGCCGAACCAATAAGAGGTGACCCCGAAACTTTCATGTAATCGACCTAAGCTGAAGTCCCATTTGCCGCGACGGTTTGTCAAATCGGCTTCTTCAAGACGCTGATGAGAAAACCCTTGTGAGCCTTCCGTAACATGCCCCGTATCTACTCCGACTTGTCCCGAAGCACTGCCCACGAGGCGTATATTCGTGTTCTTGTCTACACGGGCATTAACACCCAAACGTACTCTGTTTTCAAATCCATGCTCCTTTTCATCTCTTAAATTGCGCGCCGCATCGATATCAATGGAGCTGGTCGCCGTCACACGAGCTGTCGGTCTCTGAGAGCCCAAATGACTGTCCCAACGGGCTCTGTAATCACCGAAAACTTCCACTCCTTTTTCAGCCGCGTCATCAAAAGGCCGTGACAGGAAATCTTCCCAACTCAAAGGTTCTACGATTGTATCATTCGGTATAGCTCCGTTCTTGGATTCCGCATCCGATCCGATTTTGAAGTTCGCTCCGAAGCGATAGACACGTGCCGAAAAAGCTCGATCATCGTCACGATGATTGAAAAGGTTGTTAATCCCGAAGTACACAACTGAATCTTTGTTGATTTTCTTCTGAATCATTAAGTTCCACATGCCGAAAGTTTTACGCTGATACATATCGGCCGTGCGTGTAGTGTTAAAGTTATAATGAATGACGGACTTGTCCGGATTCGTCGGATCGATATAGGATACCATGTAGTTACCGCCACCCTTAAGGGAGTTACTGTCCAACATGTTAATATAATAATCTCCCCATAGGCTGCCGCTCCAACCGCTCTTTTCATCATTGTAATCTATACCTATATCGATCTTATGTTGCGGTTTATCCAAAAGCTGACGCGGCATATCCTTATCGCTCTTATTTACGGCATGCAGGTACGTATAGCCGAAACGAGCCTTCCAATGTTTGGACAAGGTTTGTTTTAATTCCCATTCAAGGCCTGTAATTTCCGCTTTCCCAATATTTCGGAAGCTGTAAATCAGGTCGGGAGCATGCGAAAACTTTGAAGCTCCATAAGGGGTACTTTCATCATATTGAGGGTAAAAATCCATTAAATACCCCGTATTGTAAATGGACATATAGTCTTTTATACGGTTGTGGAATAAGGTCACCTTCGAATAGGTGTTCTTACTTTCCTCTTCCAGCGAAAGATCGAAATTTACCGCTTTTTCAGGCTGTAAACGCGGATTTCCCACCCAATACCATCCGAGACGAGCTTCACCGCCTCCAATGGTGGCATTGACAATATTAGGCCCGTACATTTCCCAGTTATAATACAGCTCTCCCATGCCCGGTTCGGTATAGCTCGTCCCTATATTGGCCTTAAACCGACGATGCGTATTACCCTTTACGTTATGGGTCATACCCAGATTAAAGGTCATATTAGACCCGAACAGTTCACTGTGATCCAATCTCAAGGCCGGCATAAGGATTGTATCTTTATTAAGTTGCCACATATCCTGCACATAAAAATGCTGCTTTTTAATTTTTGCCTGACCCATGGTCACCTGATTGATACGTTTATTATATTCTTCCTTAAAATAAGCTCCGTTAAGTTTTAACTTTGTCGAGTCAAAGGACGGAACGGCCCCGTAATAAAAACTGGGCAAGTAAGCATCATACAGAGCCGGATAATAGTTGCCGTGCTCATCTCGTCGACCTTCTTTATTGTTGTGATAGTCTTCAATAAACTCCCTATTATTTTCTAATAAGGTTCTGGCAAATTGCTTATATCGTTCGTAGGCCTCCAGATTTCGTTTTTGTAAAGTTTTTTCCGTCACCGGGCCGTCGACGAGCCCCATGACCGCCGCCGGATCCTGTCCCGAATCGGGATCTAAATACTGCAGATATTCTTCATACGTAAACTGCGGCAAGGTAGCCGGATCGTTTTTATCTCCGTTATACCATTCCTTTTCCTTATCCCACTGCTCAACTCCGGCACTGTTTTTAGCAAAGGAGTGCCGATACACGGTAGATGACGGGATACCTCGTTTAACAGCCAAGCTCTTATCGTAGTCCCACGGATCTATGTTGCGCACATACGTATGCGGAGCATTTTTCAGTCGACTGCCTTCCCCTTCTTCATTGGCATAACCGGCACCGTACGACAAAAGATGCTTATCATTTATCTGTGTATCTGCCGACACGTCGAAACTCCATTGCCGATGATCCACATTGTCCACATAGTTCAGAGTATTTTTGCCTTCATACGTACTGTTGTCGTAGTCACTCGTCAGGGTAATGTCATTTTCTTTGACGCGGGCATATGTAAGTTCCGCCTGCCAATTGCTCTTACCCGACTTAGCTTTGTACGTCAGGTTCATATTGTTTCGATCCAAGTCGCGTTTGTAATGAACCTGCGGCTCTACGTAAGAGTTGCTTCTCTTAACATACCGCTCCAGATTTTCCTTATACCGGTCTGCGCGAACGGATACAGATCGATTCTTATCAATGTCATAGATGCCGAAAACACCGACATTCGAATTGGTCCCGTAAAACCGTAATGAATTTTTTAAAAAACCATGGTCTTCATCAGATGCCAAAAAGCTGTTCTTTCTGGCACGACTGGCATAGACGGGCATGATGTCTTGTTTACTGCCGTATACATCAAATCGGAACTTACCCACCTGTCCCGAATCGGCCCGTAAAAAATAGTTGGAATACGGGGAAATATCCCCGTCTCCCTTTTCTCGCCGTCCTTCCAAATTAAAACGAAGCCCCGACTTTTTACTCGGTTTATTCGTAATGACATTAATGACGCCGCCGATAGCATCGGCCCCATACTTTGCACTGGCTGCACCTTGAACAATTTCGATATGGTCTACGTTTTCCGTTCCCAGTCGTTGTAATTCGTCCCCGGCACCGGAATACTTGGCCAAGTCCCCCATAACGGGTTTCCCGTCTACAAGAATCAGTGTATGTCGAGGTTCGGCCCCACGAATAGAGACGCCTACACGCCCCATAGAGTCGACCGTACGGGTGACCCCCGTCTCATTAAAAACAATGTCTTCAACGGATTTGGCCTGTTTCTTCTCAATTTCAGCCTTTGTAATTATGGTCTTTTGTTGAGACTCAAACTTAGCTTCTTCTTCGGCTCTCGTAGCTTGAACGATAATATCTCTCGTAGTTACTCGCTCTGCGGCAGTTGCCTCATATCCGGGCGTCGCCAGCCAGGAAATCAAGGCACACAGCAATACCGTATACCGTCTCGTGTGCCTTAAAGGATCCCTCATAATTGCCTCCCCGGTCGGACATGATGTCCTTCCATGCTCTTTGGTATTTTGAATATCGTTATCTTTATGATACTAGGGTATAGATACTCCTTCTACTCCGTTCAGTTCATAAATAATCCGTTTCGACAAAAATTTTTACATCGTATCGCTCGTTTCGGCAAAGTGCGCTTTCTAAGAATCCGAAATATACCCACAAAAAAAGTCGGCACCGAAGTGCCGACTTTTCAAAAATACTAGAATTTATACGTTGCCTGTATACGAGTATAATTTCCGAGGCGGAAGTTTTCCGGCCCGTACAAAGTATCTCGTTTGCCCGTCCCCTTGGCATCAAAGGTATAGAAGGCTTCAATAAGTAAATCTTTACGAGGCACATATCCGGCGCCGAAAGTAAAGCTGCGAATACCGTCCATATAACGATCCGGTACCCCTTCCGTTCCGTTACCTCCGAAGAAGGAGCCATGTTCAAAATACTTGTAGTCCGCGAAGGCATTCCAACTTCCGGGCACCTCTGTATCGGCCTTGCCCATATCGAAACGGACAGTCCAGAAATGAGGGGTTCCGCCTGCCTGATAGCCGGTGATATTGAATACCGGCGAAGCATAAGCATGTTCGTATGTTGTATGACCGTTCAGGAAGCGCCCGAACTTGGTTCGATTCTGCCCGTAATCAAAAGAAAGTGATACATCTTTACCGATTTGCCAAGCTGCGCCTATGCCGAAGACATTAGCCAATGTAGAAAATTCGTGCTTTTCATTGACCGTTCCCGTCGCCCTGTCAGTCTTATACGAGTCTCCGAAGGAGCGTAAGTACCAAGCGGATACACCGACAGTCGGCGTAATTTCACGTTTATACTGTATGAAAGCCGCTCGCTTCAACGCCGGAACATCATCTTTTACGAGTACGCCCGTAAAGGCGGGGATGATTTCGCCGATTGTATTCTTAAAGGCTTCACGCGGCAACTGACTGCCGCCGTCCGTTTCTTGAATTCGTTTCGCTACGGCGCTGAAATATTCATTAATGACATAGGGCATGCCCTGACTTGCAAAGAGACTATCCGTCGACGACGGTGATACAAAATCGTTTCTGTAAATTTGTTCCTTCAATGCATCCATATCGACAGTTACATCTTCCGCCTCAATACCGTCTTCAAACGAAAGAGCCGCAAACCCTTCTTCTACGTAGTTGCTTTCAATTTCGCTCTTATGAGCATCCCACCAGCTATCGAAGAAGGATCGTCCTTGCAAGGGACTGCCGTCATTATAAGGAATGTAAAATTTCTTAGCGCCCGAATAATACATAGACGGCGCATAGGTTAGGGTCTTCGTATGTTCGTTTCCGTTATCGTCCGTATACGTAACCGTCACTCCGTCAGGCTGGCGAATTTCAAACTTTGCTTCCGACAGTACGGCTTCATCTAAATAATTACCGTACGTTGCCTTGGCTATATCGTACATATGGCGCATAATGCCCAGCAATTCTTCTGTCGATGCTCCGGCTGCCTTGGCGCGTTCCAATTGTTGATAGAAGTTAATCGTGTCGGGAGCATTTGCAACCTGTTTTTCACCGTTAAAACTAATACCCACGTCATTAGAAATAAGGCCGATGAATTCATCAATCGTCGGTACACGCATGTAGTTTTCTCTCACAACATGAGTATACGGGGAATCGCTGATACCTGTACTGTTCTTAAAACTACCGAAGCCTAATCGCAACTGAGATTTTCCATCCGTTCTGACAACGCGAGCTCCGTCGTATTCCTTGCCGAACCAGTAACCGGTTACACCCATTCGCTCATTCAGACGACCGAGCGAGTAATCCCACTTTGCAGCATGTCGGGTGATATCGAGGGTATCAAGGCGAGCATGATTGAACCCTTTGCTTTCAGACATATCGTACGACGTATCCACACCCGTCATGCCGGATGCGCTGGCAACAGCTTTGACATTTGTCTTATCATCAATTCTCGCGTCCACTCCGACGCGAATACGTTGTTCAAACCCGTGTTCATCATTGTCTCGCAGGTTCTTTTCCGCACTGCCGACACGAGAGTCAAAAGTGGTTCTGGCTGCCGGCCGTTCCGATCCGTCATGGGCATTCCAACGAGCCCTGTAATCACCTATGAAATCGACACCCTTTTCACGTGTCGTATCAAAGGGAGCCTGTATAAAGTTCGATAACTTCACAGATTCACTTGTAACGGCTTTCTTGCCGTCCGTTCCTACAGCTGTCGCACTGTTTCCAGCCGCCTGACCCGCCTTGCCCGTATCCGTTCCGGTCCGGTTTTCACCGTCGGTCTTGTAGTGCTGACCGAATTTCAAATTTACTCCGAAACGATACACGCGGTCCTGCAAAGCTCTGTCATCATCGCGATGAGCAAAAATATTATCAATGCCGAAATACATCATGGCATCATTTCTGAACTTCTTTTGGACCATTAAATTCCAAATTCCGTAGGTTTTCTTCTGGTACGTCTGCTTTCCCCGTTCGGCGAAGTGGTAGTTAATAACCGAGTGCTGACTGTCGGGAGCAATATAAGATTCCATATAATTACCGTTATTGGCAATAGAGTTGCTGTCCAGCATATTGATATAGTAGTCGGCCCAAAGACTTCCGCTCCAACCGCTTTTTTCATTTTCATAATTGATGCCGACATCGATTTTGTGAACAGGTTTATCCAAGAGCTGCCGCGGCATATTGGGGTCTGTCTTATTGATTGCATGGAGCCACGTATATCCCAATTTAGCATTCCAGTGCTTATTAAATCTCTGCTTTACTTCAAATTCCGCACCCGTTATTTCAGCCTTGCCGATATTCTTAAAGCTGTAAATCATATCAGGGGCATAGAGGAATTTGGAAGCTCCCCATAAGGATTCGGTCGTAAGTTCCGGGTGAAAATCCATTAAGGCGCCTGTAAAGTAAATGGACATATAGTCCTTTATACGGTTATGGAAGAGATTGAAACGTGTATTCGTCTTGGCATTTTCCGTTTCATATCCGATGTCGAAGTTAAGAGACTTTTCCGGCTTTAAATCAGGGTTGCCGATAAAATACCAACCCAACCGAGCCGTATCGGAGCCCACCGGACTGCTGCTGTACATTTCCCAATTATAGTACAGTTCACCCATGCCCGGTTCCGTGTAACCCGTACCGATATTGGCCTTAAAACGACGGTGTACATTGCCACCTATATTTTTAGTAAGTCCCAGGTTAGCCGTTAAGTGGGCCCCGAAAAGGTCGCTCTTATCCAGGCGCAAAGACGGAGTAACAATTGTATCCTTGTCTACCTGCCACATATCCTGTAAGACCAGGTACTGTTTATTAATGGATGCCTTCCCTACATAGACCATGTTGTTGCGATCCTTAAAGGCTTCTTTAAACCGCTTGCCGTTAAATGTAACGCCCTGGATATTGGCTTGAGAATTGTAATAGCTTTCAATAGCCAACATATTATGGTAAAAGGGAGGATAAGGGGCAAACTTAGATGCATTTTCCGCCAGAATTTTGGCGGCAAAAGCATCGGCCTTTGCCTTGACGGCCGCCGGTAAGTTGTCATAAGAAACCAGTGAAGCACCGTTAGGGAAGTATTGCTTATAGTCCGTATACGTAAAATCGGCTTTTTGACTCGTCGGGTCATTGCGATCATAGTTATACCATTCTGCCGCATTGTTCCAGTAGGGAATACCGTTTTCGTCACGCAATATTTCATAAGCATGGACGTTAGAAGCTACTTCCCCGCTTTGACCCGAAACGAGAGGACTTTCTTTGGAGATGACGAAGAGGCTCTTATCATAATCCCACGGATCAATACGCTTCAAGGTTACATGTGGAGCACTCTTCAAGCGACTTCCCGATCCGTCTTCTTTCGAAAAGCCGAAGCCGTAGGAAAGAAGATGCTTATCGTTGACCTGTGTCGACGCATTGGCCGATATGCTCAACTGTCGATGATCCACGTCATCTACATACTCAAGCTGATTCTTCCCTTCATAGGACGACTTGCCGTAATAGCTGCTGACCGTAACGTCATCTTCTCTCGTGCGCGAGTAATTGGCGTCAACGGACCAATTGGTTTTGCCACCGTTATTTCCCGTCCAGGTAAAACCGTACGTATCTCTATCCATATTCCGCTTAAAATGTTGCTGCGGTTCCATCATGCTGTCACTGTGTTTCATGTAACGGTCGAGGTTTTCATTGTATCTGTCGGCACGAAAATCGAGAGAGTTTTTGTCATCGAGTTTATACGTCCCTGTAAGACCTGTATCGGAAGCCGTTCCGTAAAAGCGGAGGGAGTTCTTCTCGAAGTTGGTAACCTTGGTCTGCATAGCCGAGCTGGATCGCCCTCGTGCAGCATAAACAGGCATAATATCTCGTTTACTTCCGTAAAGGCCGAGTCGTAATTTACCCATTTCTCCCGAGTCGGCACGGAAGAAGACATTTTGGTACGGGAATATGTCACCCTCTCCGCGAACTCGCCGACCTTCGGCATTAATCTGAATCGTCGGCTTATTTTTCGCCTTTTTGGTCACTACATTGATGACCCCGCCGATGGCATCGGCACCGTATTTAGCACTGGCAGCCCCTTGAATGACTTCAATGTGGTCTACATTTTCAGTCCCCAGCCGTGTCACTTCATCACTGGCCCCGTAATACTTGGCCAAGTCACCCATAACCCGTTGCCCGTCTACCAGGATGAGCGTATGTCGAGGTTCGGCACCGCGAATGGAAACACCCACACGCCCCATGGCGTCAACCGTTCGCGAAACTCCCGTTTCTTGGAAGATGACATCTTCAACAGACTTTGCCTGCTTTTTTTCAATTTCTTTGCTTGTTATAATCGACGTCTGCTGGCTTTCATACTTAGCTTCTTCTTCCGCTCTTGTAGCCTGTACGATAATATCTCGAGTAACAACACGACCGTTTCCGTCTGCATATACGGGCATAGCCAACCATGCTGCAATCGCCAAAGATAACATCATATATGATTGTATGCGGCGGGTGCGCCCGGTTACCTTTTTCATATACTGCAATCCTCTTTTCTTTATATTTATGTCATGATAATTTTTCTTAATTTTATCATCTAAACTCTTGACGATTCTACTCCGTTCGTACCAAAAATAATCCGAACAGACATCGATTATATTAATATTTCTGTAACATTATCGTGTTATCTATGCTAGACCCTAATGATACAGTACGTTTACGGTCTTCAAACAAAAAGTCCTTGCCGATTTATTGTCGGCAAGGACTTTTTATCCTTGTGGACAGGCTGCGGAAGGTGTAGTATCACACAGTCGTCTATAAGTATATGCCGATTGGGGACTCGGCTTGCACCTTTAGATTACAGAATAATGATTTTCATTTCAACTCCATTTGGACAAATTAAGCTCCGTTAAGGTATTTATTTCAATATTTTTTTCATATCGCCGACATATATTTGTTTTACGGGAAGACCTTCCTTTATGAAAGGTCCCCACAGGAAGGTCAATTGATCGGGGCGGAGTTCTATGAGATGTAAGACAACGGGCATCTTTTCAATTGTCTGTGCCGAAATGCCCTTAAGGGCACATACTTTCTCGTAAACTTCCTGTCCCGGCAATAAAATCCCGACTCGTCCGGTGGCCTGTACACCGGCTAAGGTAGGCAATCCCTTAAAAGGATCATTAACGGCAAATGACGCCCTTTTGTTTTTCCATATATATGAAAATTTGTGCCCGCCTTCACTGAAACAATAAAAGGCACCGTCATATATGACATATTCAATAGGTGTCGCACGCATCTTATTTTCTTCTCCCGTAGCCAAAACTCCCGTATCATGAGTCCGCAGAAATTGACCGACGGCTTCGCAAAACCGCTCTTCGTGCGGTGGCATTTTAGTCGCATCTGCCTCATCAGCCAAGTGTTCCCCTACGATTACGGCATCATCCGTAAGAGACGCTTCTTTTAACGGCATAACTCGTTCATCCGCACGGATTTCAACGTTTGTTCCCTCATCTGCTTCCGTTTGCACCGGACATAAGACAATATTTTTTCCTGCAAATCGATTCCTGATCTTGGCCGTTTCCTTAAAATTGTCTTTATCCGCTACCACAATAAGTCGACCGTATGCCTTATCATTTATTTCGTCCTTCAATGCGGCATAGGCACTCATTGATATTATAGATCCGATGATCACTGCCGGCCCTTGATTTTTCTTTCTGTCATATACTATCAGCGTATTCATAATATCCTCCTTACCAAAAAGGGATGTAACCTCATGTTACATCCCTTTTTATTATTCTCCGTCCGTAATTTCAAATCGCACGGTCGTCTGTGTTTCTACCGTTCCTCCTGTCGGGTTTGGGTAATGACCGACGGCTCTTGCTGCCGCTGCCGCCGCCGAGCCGAACTGACCGTCGCTCGCACCGAGAACCACTACATCCGTTACGGTACCGTCCGGTAAAATAGTGGCACCGATAGTCGCCGTTCCTTCAATATTCCGTTTCATAAGCATAGGCGGATAGGATTTATTCGCTTCTACAGCCGCCCTAAATCCTTCGTAGTCGAAAGGAGCTCGCGGAGCTTCTCCCGTACCGCTACCGCTACCCGTACCTTCACCGTACCCGTTGCCGTTACCGTTTCCGGAGCCCGTACCGCCGCCGTTACCGCCGCCGCTGCCGCCACCCGTCCCGGGCCCGTTCCCGCTTACACTGCCACCGGTTGTACTGGAGCTCATATCACGATCGCCTTCTGACGACGCCGCGGGAACGTTAACACTGTCTTCTCCCGCATTTTCAACCGGCTGGGCAAATACGGACTGCGACTGAACGACCTGGTTAACACGTTTCGCCATATCCGCTTCACTCAACTTGTCGGGAAAAAGGTTCCCGCCTCCACCGCCGCCGGAATGACCGCCTTCACTGTCAGGTGACCAGTCGGACTGTAAGTCGACTACATAAAACTGCTCTTCCTCCCGATCCATAATGATCTTAGGTACGATAAAGAGCGCTACGACGAGAACAAGGAGGAGATTGACGACAATTGACAAGGCAAAAGATTTTGCTCTTATATAGTCTCTCATATACCTCTATCCCTTCTGTTCCGCCGCTACCGCCAACCGTCGCACACCTGCCGTTTTCAACATATCCATGACGGCTACAACTTGTCCGTGAGCGGTACGTTTGTCTGCCTGTAAAATTACGGCTGCATTCGAGTTTTCCGCCATTCTTTGGGTCATGATCTGCGATGCTTCATCAATAGTCACAGGCTTATTATCCATCGTAATATGCCCTTCTTCATCGAGGGTGATAATAACCGGCATCTGCGTCGGAGTCTGTGCATTTGATGCCTGCGGCAGTTGAACGGCCAACGCCTTCTGTGCCACCGTCTGCATGCTGTTCATCATAAAGAATACCAGCAAAAAAAAGATAATATCAATCATCGGGATAATCATGAACTGCGGAGTTCTTTTGGACTTGTAGTTCTTAAACATCAGTTACGCCCCCAACTTTTCTTTTTCCCCATGACGACGGTAATGCACAAGCGTTCCGTATCGGAAACAATCGTATCCAATTGATGTGTAAAGAAAGTATAAACGGCAAAGGCAATGATAGCTACACAAAGGCCCGTTGCCGTTGCCACGAGAGCTTCGCCGACACCGCCGGTAATAGCGGAAGCACCCATACCTCCGTCAAGTACGCTGAAAGTCGTAATCATGCCTGTTACCGTCCCCAACAAACCGAGAAGCGGTGCTACTGTAACAATGGCACTGAGGTAGTCAAGATACCGTTGAAACGCTGCCGATTCCAGAGCCATTTGTTCCGAAAAAGCGGATTTCATGGATTCTTCTGTCGAGTCGTCTTGAAGGCCTGCCGCAATAATTCGGGAAATAGCGGTCTGAGAGTGTTCGCAAACTTCTTCGGCTACCTTCCAGTCACCGCTTTTGGCCGCCCCTTCAATATGTGAGAAGAAAGATTGAGACTTTTTCCGATTTCGCTTGTAATAAATACCGCGTTCAATAGCAATGGCTATTGTAATGACCGACAATATAAAAAGCGGAATCATTACGGGTCCGCCGCTTTCCAATAACTGTATTGCCGCATAAATCTTATCCATCTTTTACTACACTCCTTGTCCGTCCTGTATCTATACGGGACTTTGAATAATTTTGATAGTCAACATCAATGATATGTGATTATCTTATCAAAGAAAGTCTTCCTTTTCTACTCCGTTCGGACAGTAAATAATCCGTTCAGTCAGCAAATTGCGAATGACTCGTATTTATATTCTAACACACTTCGTATATTCAACTACGCTCGAAAAGAGATTGAAAAATTTCTGTAACAAAAAGAAAGAGGCTTCCGCACTGCCTATGCCTCTTTCTTTTTTTATTTCTATTTTTAAAAAGCTACTCAAAAAAATCCGTCTATCTATACGGATACACATATACAACAGTCTTGACAGCCTGTCTGATTTCTTCTACCTTCAGTACGGGTCTCTTCATGCCGTGATAATCGCCCACTTCGAGTTTTCCTTTAACGGCAATCCACCGATATTCACCGTATTCTTGCCCGTCCGAAAGTATACAGGGCAGTCCGAAGGGAGACATGTCGTTGACACAGCAAATCATTAAATATCTAGATATGGTAAAATCCGGTCGCCTTAAACTGTCGTCATAAAAGGATACAAATCCCGTAATATACACTTCGTAGCCTGCATACTTATCAACGTACTTTGTCAGTTTAAATATTGTGGTATACCAATTATTCGAACCGATAACCACTTGGCGTTTATTATCGTCAATACCGTCGCCTTGTATATGTTCAAAATCAATGCCGAAAGGCGTGACTTCACCGCCTTCATTTTGTTCCAGTCGATCGGCAGGAGATTCAGGCAAGATACCGAATACAGCCGGTCCGGCGAGCAAGACGGCAATCATGCCGAGTGTAGCCGCTGCCGCATAGGAACGAGTACGCGTAAGGGTCGCTCTCAAAATACGACTGAAGCCCCAAAACAAGAACACGGTAGCCGTCGCCACTACAAAGGGGACCAGTACGAGATTCATGTATGATTCGCTGCGTTTGGTCACTATTAGGGATATCAACAAAGCCGCTACAACCACCAATGCCGTTCCTTCACTGCAAGCGGCACGACGAGAAAACAAAGTCTTCATCATTATACCCCCTTAGTCACAAGAACATACATGGCTGCTGTAAATGCCGTGACAATAAAAATCGTCGTTATGAGGCGATACACAAAGGAGGATGAAAAATAAGCTCGCATCAGTAAGTAATTTTTTAAATCCGCCATAGGCCCGAAAATAAGGAACCCTATAATCCCCGCCGTCGGCACAAAGGCGGAAAAGTTTCTGGCAATAACCGCATCAGCCGTCGAGCAAACAGACATGAAAAAAGCCGCCGCCATCATGCAAGGGATGACGAGGAATCCCAAATCACCGACAGTCGCTGAAAAGGTCCCGCCATATACCTGAAAAACAGCTGAAATGAAAGCCCCGGCACATACGTAAGGAATCACTCTGAAAAAGTCGTCTCTACCGTGATCCGTATAGCGCAAGAAACGCTTTTCCTTTGCTCTTTCACCGAAGCGCCGACATGCCGCCGTCGGCACGGTTCCGACAGGCATCGTTTCTTCAGGCTTATAGGCAAAAAAGGTAACGCTTATAACAAAGACCGTCGCCATCCCCCCCAAGGTTCGCCACCAAAAAACAGCTTCGTTACCGGCGAAGGCGACATATGTTGAAATGAGAACAACCGGGTTAATTAAAGGACCGGCCAACATGAAGGTGAGTGCCGTTGATACCGGAACCTTGCGAACCATGAGGCCTCGAAAAACAGGGACGGCCCCGCAATCGCAAAGAGGAAAGCAAAAGGCGGCTACTAAAGCCGTAAGAACCCCTGTAAAGTGACTACGGCAAAGCAGCTTTTCAATCCACCCGGCAGGCACAAAGAGTTGCAATGCCGAAGAAAGGAGAACTCCGGCCGTTAAAAAAGGCAAGGCTTGTAACAAGGTGGCTGTCCAAAAAGTAAGCACTTTACGTGCTGAATTATAATACGGGTCCGTATTAAGCAATAAGTACGCATAGATTGAAGCAAAGGCTATTAATGTCGTAACAGTCAGAATTCCGCCGTACCCTCCCCGACTCTTTAGAATACGTTGTCGTGTTTCGTCTTTATTAAGTGTATCCCCGGAGTAAACACGGCAGCCAGAGTGAATCTTTTTCAAAAACGCTGCCGTTTTTTCATATTCTGCTGTTGACGAAGCATATATAACAACTTTTTCGGCTTCGGACATCTGTCCGTACACGGCCGTTTCCGGCGACGTCAAAAGATAGCGACAATTCTGAGGTGTCGTCGTAAAAATAATACACTCTTGTCGAAACAAGCTTTTCAAACGCTTATCCTGGAGTAATCGAACGAGCTGTTCAATAGGAACGGTTCCGTTCCATTCAAGCCAAACCGCCTCGGGTCTTACACGTTCACAAAACGCGGCTATTTCATAGGCCATCCCTTTCAGAGTAGTTCCTTTATGCGGATAAATATATAAGGTATCATCGGCACAAGACGCGGACCTTCCCTTCTCCGCCGATATATGTGCAACTTTACCCTTATATCCCTTCATCAATTCATGAATGCACCGCGTCTTCCCCGTTCCCAGAAAACCGCAGACAATATACAACTTAACCGGTCTCATTAATAGCTCCACAAAGGACGAAGGTCCTCTTCAGACAAAGAAGTCCCGATAAAGGTCATAACCGTATCCGCCTCAACCGTCCCGCTAATATCGATATGCTGCCCCGAATATTGAACCGTTGCATATCCGGAAGGAACTTTGACGATGCCCTTCACGCGCAATATATTCGGCTCCGCTTCCAATGACCTCTTGAGTGTTTCTTCCCATTCCGCCTCAGTGCGACAAGTATCTACTCTTACGGTCAGAGTTTGAAACGGGGCTTCTTCATGTTCATGCCCGTGGCAATGCTCTTCATGTTCGTGACAATGGTGATCATGTCCATCAAGCCCGCATCCGCAAGTGCATAAGTGTCCATGCGTCTTTATTCCCGAAGCTAAGGACGCAAAAGACGCAAAATCAAAGTCTTCAGGAATTTCAAAAAGGATTTGCGCTTTTTCATTTTCTCGCTGTAATAACTGTCGAAGCTCTTTTTCATTCGCTTTATCATCCATACGATTGACCACAATAACCTGTCCTTCTCGTAATTGATCGACAAAAAACTCCCCGAAGTTTTCAGCATACATGACGGCCATGGACCCGTCAACGACGGTAACTGTTACTAGAGGTCCGATGTTTCCGGCAAATTCCGCCGACTCGCACAAGGCTTTTATGTCCGACAGTTTTGCGACCCCGGACGGTTCGATAACTATTAATTCCGCACTGCCGTCCTTTAATACGGTTCGTAACGATTCCTTGAAGTTTCCCACTAAGGTGCAGCAAATACAACCTGACGGTAATTCCTCAAGGCGTACGCCTTGTCGCTTTAAAACAGCCGCATCAAAGCTGACCTCACCGAAATCATTTTCAATAACCGCTACTTTGCTTACATCCGTACGATTCAACAGACTTTGAATAAGCGTCGTCTTGCCGCTTCCCAAAAATCCCGAAATAATATACACAGGTATCACATTACCGCCTCCAACGATGTATTCTCACATGCCTATTTTATCACTGAACACCTCTAATCCCAAACAAGATACAATATGCATAATTGTTCATTTTTTCCTGCAATACGTACCTTGAATATAGGCTCGAATACTACCGCCGCAACCGGACGTCAACCGGCAGGCGGCAAAATAACCGACTTAATGATAATAATAACCTCTGTTTCTTTTTTCGAGCGATAGCGACTGCGAAACAGTTTTCCGATAAGCGGTAAATCACCCAATATCGGAACTTTACGAAGGTTCTCCGTTTCCTCTTTGCCTATGAGCCCGCCGATTACAATGCGCTCTCCCGCCTTGATATGTACCTGCGTATCCACTTGTCGTGTAGCCACCCGATAAGCCCTTAAATCTCGAACATACACGGGCATGCCTACCTCTCCGTGAATATTAGCCGTAACCGTACCGTCAGTATGTATATAAGGCGTATATTGTAATAAAATACCCGCTTCTTTATATTCTGTCGTCGCATAGCGTTCGCCGCCCGCTACACGTTCCGTCACAACAGGGATTCGATCGCCGATAAAAATCCTGGCCTCTGTTCCGTTTGTCGCCATTATATGAGGTTTAGCCAAAATAGAAGCTTTTCCGTCGGAAATAAAGGCATGAAGACGTGCCTCTATATAGGGCAATCGCGGTTTCCCCACACCGCCTCCGCCTTCCGACCAGGACCAATCAATCCCCAACTCTTTGACGGCTTCTTTATTAAGGGACAAAATTTCCGCTTCCACGTCCACCTGTTGAGGTGCGCGGTCCACGGCCTGTACAAGCTTCTTAGCTGCCGTCACATCGCTATGCCTGCCGGTCATAACTATCGCATTGGAGCCGCCGACGGCCATCACACTGCCTTGCCGTAAGGCGACGCCGGCAACTCCCGCCGCATCGGCTGCTTTCATATAAGACAGAGGAACTGTCTCGGAAACGGTTTTCTGCCCTTCCCCCTCCCCTTCAATTAAAATTATCCCGTTTTTTTCTTCAAGGCACAAGCCCGCTTCGTGAATGACCGACTGTAGAGCTTCTTGAGCTGATACATTATGCAAATATACGGTAATATTCCCTTTTACGGATTCGTCAATCAAAATGTTCATTCCCGCACTTCGTCCCAAGCCTTCAAGAATCGTACGAAGGGGTACATCATGCGCATTTATTTGAATATTACCGGCACAGTATCCCTTGCCGGATCCGAAAATGAGGCAAGAAAGAGCCACGGCAATCAGTACCTTTTTCCTCATTATCCCACTCCTATCCGTTAATTTTCCATTGCCTTCCCTCTTTTTCCAAGATGACGGATATAGCAGATATATAGACAATACGAAATCCGTCAAACTCTTCATCTACAGCACAAACACGAGTATCTGCCGTTGATGACAGAATAACCAAATAAGCATCTTCATTGACAAAACGCCCTTTGACAAGCGGTAAGACAGGTTGCTTTTTCAGCTCTTCTTTCGCCTTCTCGGTCATACCGACTGGCACCTTTTTCTGCTCACTCTCATGAGCCGTCTTTGTAACAAAAAGATCCGGCAAAGGTTTGCGACGTACGTTTCCGGCCGTGCTGAATACCAGTGTCCCTTCCGTTTGCTTTCCTGCTTCTTTCTTCGGTGCAGAACACAAAGGAGGAGAAGCTGCTTCTGCAAGCTTCTCCTCCTTGATAGGCCTGGCCGATCTGTCATCATAAAAAATACCGATGCCGCCGACAACGAGAAGAATAATCCCGTACGGAAGAAACTTGTTTTTTATGTGAATCGACAGATTCCGAACCTTATTCATTATTTGTTTATCTATGTGAACCATAACCCGGAAATCACCTCTTTTTGAGATTTTTCAAGGTATTTAGCAAATGACGTTTATAAATTTCCACACCCGGTTGGTCAAATGCATCCACATCGGCCAACTCTCCTTCATAAGCAACGGACAAGCACAGCATATACATCAGCTCCCCTAAATGAAAAGGTGAGAGTTCAGGTAACTCAAAAACCGCATGGGGCCTGTTGTCCTCGCCCAAAGCCGTCGCATTGGCAGCACAGGCGGCGGTCATAATATCACTCAATGCTAACCCGCCCAGATCTTCAAATCCCGCCGCTTCAGCATATCCTTCAGGGATGACCATATCTTTTTTCCATTTTTTCAAGGCTACAAACTGTACAATCTTGTCATGCGGTCCGTCTTGATGTTCCTGCGTTTGAGCATGCATATCCGTCGTCCCTACCGAAGCGACAGGCGTACGACCGTAAAAAACATTCTGTCCGTGACGATTTCTGCGTTTTCCCAATGATTCGGCAGACAGCTGTACATACCATTCCGACAAGGATTTCAATGCATCTGCATAAGGCATGAATACTTCAATGGTCCTACCGTGATGAACCGCTGCCAGATACTTTAATACGGCATTCAGTAACGCCGGATTTTTCATAATGTCAGATGTACGACACGCTTCATCCATAGCCGCCGCTCCGGCCAAAAATTCACGAATGGGAAAGCCTATGATAGCACCGGCTAATAAGGCCGTTTCGGAAAAAACGCTAAAGCGTCCCCCGATACCGTCAGGCACATAAAACATAGGCCACTTCATTTGCCGAGCCGTTTTATGCAAAAGTGTTTCCCCATCTCCTTCAGTCGGCGATGTAATCACTGCCGTCTCGGTACAAATACCGAGTTTTCGCAGAGCTCCTTCCATTGTCACATAGCCTGCCATGGGTTCTATCGTCGTTCCCGATTTGGAAATGACAATGTGTACTACTGTGTAATCGGACTTCCGTTTCTTTTCACGCATAAAGAAAGCTTTGAGGTCGCAAAGGGACCGTCCGTCCGCATTATTGCCGGCAAAGAATATCTTCGGGTAACCGCTACGTTCCTCGGATGTTAACAAATTCCACACCGCGCCGCAATGAACATCAAACAATACCTTACCACCCAAATACGATCCGCCCACGCCGTAGAATATAACAGCATCCACTCGCTGCCGCAAAGATTGTGCATAGGCTTCAATAAACCGTATTCGTTCAGGCGTATTAATCTTGTCTGCACCTATGAAGGGTAGCTGAAAAAAGCGGACACGTTCCTGTCCGCCGTCTTTGGATAAATGCCCTGCGGCCTTTCCCGTACGACGCATTTCGCAAACAGCTTCATGGCCCTTTTCCCATTCAGGCTTGAACGCCTCTACTTCTTCACTTGTAACATAATTCTCTCCGTACAGTCCCGAAAAATCGAAAACAAATCCGGTCGGTAAGGTAATCTTTGCCATGTAAGAACTCCTCTCCTCAGTATTCTTATTGTATGCCAAAGTTAAGTTTTTTGGCAATACAAAGCCTATTCTTTTTCATTGGGTATAACTTTGCAAAGCCCTTATTTACGCAAAAAAAAGCGATGTCTTACTTTTTTAAGACATCGCTTTTTTCATGATTTTTTAATCCGAATGCATCTTTATGATTACAATTCTTCCGATTCCTTAATAAGTCCTGCCTTCTTCTTACGCAAATACATTACGTAAAACGGCAAAATTACAATACATCCGCCAAGTCCCCAAGTCAATTGGGCCGCTGTTGCCTGGAACAGCATCCACAAAGAAACGACGACGGCAATAAGGGGAATAGTTATGCCGAAGGGTATTTTATAGGGCCGTTCTTTGTGGGCCCACTTTTTCCTGAATACGATAACGGCAATACAAGTCGGTAAATATTGTGTAAACCGTGATACGGCACTGATAGCCGCCAGCATGGTAAAGCTGCCGCTCCAAGCCAAGAGTAAACTGAGCACGGCTGTCGTAATAGCCGCCACATAGGGAATATTCTTCTTATCCCTTTTTGACAATACGGCCGGCAACATACCGTCTTCAGACAAGGCCGTAGCAATACGCGGCGCCATGAAAGCCTGTGCAAAATTAATACCTCCCATAGACAAAAGAGTACCGGCAAGAACGAAGTACATGCCTACAGGGCCGATAGCCTTATAAAAAGCATCCTGCACCGGAGCCTGAGATGAAGCCAGTTCAGGTCCCATAACTCCGATACATACGCCTAAAATCAATAGATACAGCACGGTAACACTGACCATAACCGTAATAATAGCCCTGGGCAAGTTCTTTTTCGGGTTATCCATGTCTTCAGCCGCTACGGCAATGGCTTCAAATCCCGTATAAGCGAAGAAAATCAGCACAGCCGCCTGAGCAAAGGAGCCGGGCATATATTCATCATTTAAAAAGATCGGCGTAAAATTGCCGCCGTTTACAAAGAAAATACCGACACAAATAAAGGCAAAAAGAGGTACCAGCTTGGAAACCGTAATCAAATCATTCAAGCGTTTTGAAGTATCGACGCCTAACAAATTCAAAACAGTTAAGAGAATGATAATAACGGAGGCTATAATATTTTTATTCATATCGCCGCTCAACATCGGAAAAGCGGCCCCCAAAGCCGTCGCAAAACCGACGGACATGGTAGACCAGGCAATAATGATAACAACCCATTTCAACACGCCTACTTCAAAACCCCAGAAGTCTCCCAGAGCATGCTTCGCATATAAGTAAGGACCTCCGTTACGAGTAAAAAATCCCGCCGCTTCGGCAAAACAGAGAGCAATGCAACCCGCTAAGAGTGCATCGAAAAAGAGAACTCCCAGACTGGCCGAACCGATAACGGCGTAGGCCTTGTTGGGTAAAAGGAAAATCCCGGTTCCTACAATAGCGTTAATGCCCAGAAGTACAATGCTCCAAAAGCCGAATTTATTCTTTGCTTCTTTCATAACTTATCCTTTCTTCGCTGCGGCAACAAATGAATCAAATAATGCCTGCGCACGCTTATCTTTGAAGGCCATCATTTCAGGATGGTATTGACAGGCAATAAACCACGACCGCGACGGATCTTCAAGAGCTTCAATTGTCCCGTCCTTAGCACGAGCCGTAATCCGTAAATTCTTACCTTCCCGGTGCACTGTCTGATGATGGTGAGAGTTGACGACACAAGTCGTCACACCTAAGATCTCTGCTAAACGAGAGTCCGCCTCTATCTCAATAGTATGAGTCGCCAATCCGGGCGTCTGCCCTTGAGAGTGCTTCATCTGCACCTTTGCATACTTTAAGTCTTGATATAGGCTGCCACCGCGATAAACATTGAGAACCTGCATGCCGCGGCAAATGGCAAGGACGGGAAGATTTCGTCTTTCCGCTTCCTTTAACAGCATCATATCGAAGTGATCTCGCTCCGGCCAAATATCACCGAGGCCTTGTAAGGGTTCTTCTCCGTAAGCAAGGGGTGATACATCATGACCGCCCGACAAAATAAGTCCGTCAACATGCTCCATAAGCTCGCAAATCACCTCATCATTTTCCGTAAAAGGAAGAATAACGGGAGTGCCGCCGGACCGCTCAACAGATTTCAAATAGTTATCATTTACATAGGCCCGCCGTAAATCGACATAGGCTCCGCAGTTATCACGGATAATACTTCCGGACACGCCGATTAAAGGTCTACTCATTACTTTTATCCCCCCATTCGAATATCCTTTATTATACTACAATCACTACAACTACACCGTTTTTATTCATAGACATTTATCATACATTTTATGCGCAATCAATCTATGGGCTTTAATATATAGATACAAAAACCCCGCCATTGCCTAAGCAATGGCGGGGCCTCTAAATGGCAGAATTATTTCAATTCTACAGAAGCGCCTGCTTCTTCCAATTTAGCTTTCATTTCTTCAGCAGCAGCTTTAGCTACGCCTTCTTTTACAGTTGCGGGAGCGCCGTCAACCATAGCTTTTGCTTCTTTCAAGCCGAGACCCGTAAGTTCACGAACAACTTTGATAACGTTGATCTTCTTGTCGCCGGCAGATGCCAATACAACGTCGAAATCGGATTTTTCTTCGCCGCCAGCTGCTGCACCTGCTGCGGGAGCTGCTGCTACAGCTACGGGAGCTGCTGCGGATACACCGAATTTTTCTTCCATGTCTTTAACGAGTTCGGAAAGTTCCAATACTGTCATGCCTTCAATGGCTTGTAAGATTTCTTCTTTAGTCATTTTAAGTTCCTCCGTAATTTACGTAATAGTTTAATCTTTCAAAGTTAAAATTAAGCTGTTTCCTGTTCCGCTTTTTTAGCACGAACTGCTTCAAGAGCATAAACGACGTTGCGAATATTGCCTTGAAGAACGTTGACCAAACCGGATACGGGAGCTTGCATACTGCCAAGCAATTTGGCAATAAGTTCTTCGCGACTCGGCAAATCGGCCAATGCATTAACTGCAGCGGCATCGATGACCTGACCGTCGACCAAACCTGCTTTAACCGTCAAAGCTTCCGTTTTAGTTTCCTTAATGAAAGCTTTCAGGATTTTTGCAGGAGCTACAGCATCTTCTGCAGAATATGCGAGAGCCGTAGGTCCTTCCAAATGGGAATCCAATCCGTCATAACCGAGTTCATCGGCTGCGATGCGCGTCAAAGTATTTTTGATAACCTTATATTCGACACCGCCTTCACGGAATTTGCGACGAAGTTTCGTTACATCGGCAACGGTAAGGCCCGTAAAGCCGACGAGAACGGCACCCTGTGCAGATTCCAACTTTTCCTTCATTTCAGCGACAACAGCGGCTTTCGCCGGAGATACGCCGTGTGTAGGCATAGACATTCGATACACCTCCTCTTGTTGGATTTATATCGTCTTAGCAATAAAATCGGCCTCCATGCATGCGCATGTGAGGCCGAACCAGTATCTATCAGATATATCTACCAGTTTCATAGCCTCAGATGGCGGACCTTAGTCCATTATACATACCTTCAGTCTACAGCTAAGAGAGATATTATTTTTCTTCCGCTTTTACAGCACCTTTAATGCTGAATTGGTTAATGTGAATCCCCGGGCTCATTGTCGAGCTGACCGTAATCGATTTGATATACTGGCCCTTTGCTCCGGACGGTTTCACTTTAATCAGCGTATCGACGAGAGTCGTCAAGTTTTCTACCAACTTGGCTGCGTCGAACGATTTCTTACCGATGGGAGAGTGAATATTTCCGGCCTTATCCGTGCGATATTCAATCTTACCGGCTTTACTTTCATTAACGGCTCTGGCTACATCCATCGTTACCGTGCCGACTTTCGGGTTAGGCATTAAGCCCTTAGGGCCGAGGACCTTACCGAGACGACCGACTTTACCCATCATATCGGGAGTAGCGATAGCGACGTCAAATTCAAACCAGCCGCCTTTAATTTTTTCTACCAAGTCGTCGCCGCCGACATAATCGGCACCGGCTTCTTGAGCTTCTTTTTCTTTTTCGCCCTGTGCAAAAACGAGGACGCGTTTCGTTTTACCGATACCGTGGGGCAGTACCAAAGCACCGCGAACCTGCTGATCGGCATATTTCGGGTCAACGTTGAGGTTGACAGCCAATTCGACGGTTTCATCAAATTTGGCGGTATCCATTTTTTTCAGGATATCAATTGCTTCAGCCGCATCATACAATGCCTGTGCATCGAACGATTTGAGGGCGTCGGCATATTTCTTACCTACTTTTGCCATCTGTGTTTTCCTCCTGTTGTGGTCATGCGGAGACAAGTCTCCTTCCACGGGATAACAACGTCTTAGTCGACGATGTCGATACCCATGCTGCGAGCCGTACCTTCAACCATTTTCATAGCTGCTTCGACATCGTTTGCATTGAGGTCGGGCATCTTGGTTTCGGCGATTTCGCGAACTTTATCGCGACCGAGCTTAGCAACTTTCTTCTTGTTCGGTTCACCCGAAGCTTTGTCCAAACCTGCCGCTTTTTTCAGCAATACTGCTGCAGGCGGAGTTTTGGTAATGAATGTAAAGGATCTGTCGTCGTATACGGTAATTTCAACAGGAATAATATAACCTGCCTGCTTTGCCGTACGTTCGTTAAATTCCTTGACAAAGGCCATAATGTTGACGCCGGCCTGACCCAATGCAGGACCGATAGGAGGCGCCGGAGTTGCCTTACCTGCTTCACACTGAAGCTTTACCATTCTTGCTACTTTTTTTGCCATGGTGATTACACCTCCTTACATTACAAGATGTGGTTAAACGGGTCGACGACCCTCCCACTCGCGACGAAAACGTCGCATTAGAAGTTTATTCCAGACTCTTCTCGATTTGAGAATAGTCGACTTCTACCGAAGTTTCACGGCCGAACATATCAATCAGGCCTTTAAGCGTGCCCTTCTCATTGTTAATTTCCGTAATAGTCGCATAAAAATTATCGAAGGGGCCCGAAATAATACGGACCTGTTCGCCGATTTCAACGGAAATCTGCGGGCGCACTTCTTTTTCTATACCTTGAGACTTGAGGATGCGTCTTACTTCCTGCGGTTCCAAGGGAACAGGTTTCGTTGCCGAACCTACAAAACCGGTAACTCCCGGCGTATTACGAACAACGTACCAGGAGCGATCGTTGACTTCCATTTCAACAAAGACATAGCCCGGATAGATCTTACGTCTTACCGTACGTTTCCGACCGTCTTTGACATCAATTTCGTCTTCTTCAGGAACAAGAATCCGTTCAATAACGTTTTCCAGCCCCATGGATCTGACCTTACGTTCCAAGTTGTCTTTGACTTTTTTCTCATACCCGGAATACGTATGAATGACATACCAATTCTTTTCAGATTCCATTCGGATCCGCCTCCTAACCGATCACTACACGAAGCAGTTGAAAAAGTTCTGCGAATACGGCATCCGATACGGCGATAATGGCCATGACGACCAGTGTCGCCACAATAACCATAACGGTATAGTTGATCAGTTCTTTCCGTGTCGGCCAGATGACCTTCTTCATTTCCGTTTTTACGCCTTGTAGGAATCGGCCTGACTCTTTTTTCTTTTTATTCTTTTGTGCTGCTTTTTGTGCTGCTGAAAGTGACATATAACCTCTCACATTCAAAAAATAATTTTAAGATTCAGGCAATTACTTTGTTTCTTTATGTAACGTTTCTTTCTTGCAGAACGGGCAATATTTCTTCAATTCCAAACGATCGGGATTGTTTTTCTTATTCTTATTCGTCCGATAGTTACGGTTTTTACACTCTGTGCATGCCATCGTAATAGCTGTACGCATTCCTAACACCTCACTTCATTAGATAGTCAAAAACCTACTTTTTGCGCAAGACTGCTTATATAACTTACCACAAAGAACGGTCTGACGTCAAGAAAAGCGGCAACTTAAAAAAGCTAGGCGGAATCTGCGCACCTAACTTTCTTTACTCTACACCAATCTACGAAGCCTGTCAACGTACCGTTGCCCTCATATACTCATATATATGAATTTTATTATTTCGTTACCTGTGTATTTTTGTAATTGACAACTCAAAATAATGCATTTACAATATATTCATCTTAAAAATACATTTGTCCTTTGTAAAAGGACTGAAGGAGTTGTTCTTATGCATTTCAATTTCGGCTTACTGGCAAAACTGCTTGCCGGTATTGTCGGCGGCATCATCCTCGGCTCACTGGGCTCGTGGTTCGGCTTCCAGGACGCAGTAGCCTATGAAGGGTTTATTCGTCTACTTTCAACATTTACATCCTTATTCAGCACTTTTTTATCATTCCTCATTCCTTTACTTATCGTTTCTTTCGTAGCTGTCGGCATGGCCGATTTAGGTAAACAGGCTAATAAGCTGCTGGGCCTTACGGTTTTTCTCGCCTATGCATCCACCATTTTAGCCGGGTACATCGCTTATTTCTTCGGAGTTTCCATATTACCGAACTTTATTCATCCCTTTTCCGGCTCCGTGGCCGATGTCAATCCGTACGATCCCTTCCTGACCATTAAGGTTACACCTGTATTCGATGTTATGACAGGCCTCATGCTTGCCTTTATTTTAGGTATCGGCATGGCTAACCTGAAAGCAGGCACTGCCGGAAAGCTCTTAAGTGTATTGCGTGAAGTCCGCGATATTATCACTAAAGCTCTGACTAAAATTATCATTCCTTTAATTCCTATATATGTCGGTTCTTTATTCTGCAAGTTGGCTGCACAGGGAAAAATTGTAGCAACGGCTAAAATTTTTATCGGCCTGTATGTGTGCATACTTCTCTTACAGGTTCTGTACCTCCTCTTGCAGTTCGGCATTTCGGGACTCATTTGCAAACGAAATAACTTCAAATACATTCCCCGAATTTTGCCGGCTTACTTTACAGCTGTAGGTACGCAATCTTCGGCTTCCACCATTCCGGTCAACTTGAAGTGTGCCCATAATTGTGATATGTCCGAAGGGGTTGCCAATTTCTGTATCCCCTTGTGTGCCACCATTCACCTGGCAGGTGATACGATTTGTCTGGTTCTGGGCACAATGGGCATTATGATGGCCATGGGCATGGATGTCAGCTTAACTTTATTCACGCCTTATATCTTCATGCTCGGTGTCACCATGGTCGCCGCACCTGGCGTTCCCGGCGGCGGTGTTATGGCTGCCTTGGGAATTATTACTTCTATGCTCGGCTTTACGGAACCGATGCAACAACTCATCATTTCTCTCCACTTCTCGCAAGATTCCTTCGGCACGGCTACAAACGTAGCCGGCGATCAGGCCCTGTCCATGATTGTCGACAAGGTTCGCGGTCACAATATCGATACTGTCGGAGACAGCGGCGAAGCTTCCGCATAATCCTTTAAAATCATACCGAAATAAGGAAACCTCACAAGGTTTCCTTATTTTTATGTGTTATTTTACTTTCTAAAGACTATCCGACCATGTATGCAAGACCGGTACCACTTCGATTCGATGACCCGTCATTAAAAAGACCGGCCACTTTATTCGAAGTCCTTTAAATTCCTCTTATTTTTCTTTTCTTACTTTCACAAAAGTAATATACTATACATTTTCATCAGCCATTAGGGCAAATATACATACAGCTACAAAATAGCATTATTATCACACTTTAACGGCTTTTATTTTTGCGATTGACACATAAAAACCAGTTATCTACATATAATTTTTGCCGATTTTTTGACGGCAAAAAGCAATTTGCGTATTGTGCAAGTTGGGTACTTTCGTTTAAAAAAACACCTTTATTCAATCAATATATAAGCTCAATAGGTTTATTTAAGGCATTAACATTAAAGGTATCTGAAAACACAAAAAAAGCGGATTTTGAGGTCTTAATTTTTTCAAACCTCAAAAATCCGCTTTTTCTTGTCTCGGTAGTCCAGTAAAACGCCATTCACTTGACTATCTTTTATCTTGGTCCAGTAAAATGCCTTTTGCTTGACTAACTTCACAAAGTTATTTAACAGAAGGTTGATTTATTAAACAACTACCACTCTTTAAGTGTGTACATAACCGTGCCGCCTTTAACGCCTGTTTGGTCAGCGTGTGCAATAGCTTCAATCCGTCCCGCTTGATAACCTACTGACCCATACATTTTACCGTCAATATACGTTACTCCGCTTTTAATCTTATGATTATTGCGGAGATTTATTTTATATACATCTACCTTTTGTTTGTCCGTATTTTCGACGATAACAGTACGGTCAGACTTAGCCGTTACGGTAGAAGGCAAGGAAGAATCGTTGCGGGCGATCTGTTGCCGTGTCAATTGTGCCGCTTCTTGTACCGTCCTCGCGGGTGTGTAATACGTTGTTACAGGGGTTGCCCGTTCAACCTCTCTTATAATCGTCGTTGCGTCCCTCGGTGTGACGTTAATGGCTTTTGCTAGCTGTTCGGGGTTCTTTGCTTGTTCTATGGTGATAACCTTCGGGGCTTTTTCGTCCTTGTGTAAGTGTCTATGAACGATAACACTCGCTGCAATAACGACAAATAACAAACTCACGACAATAAGAACCGGTGCAAATCGCTTTACATATTCGATTATAGGCATATAGTCTTCTCCTTATTCTACGTCAAAATCAAGAACCACATTAGCGTCAAACTCTTTCCCTTCAATATTTTCGCTAAATGTATACTGCCAAAGGTTTGCCCCAGGATACCCGCAATAAGGGTTAGGATGGGATACCCACAAAGCACACCCGCCAAGCTGTTCAGGGTATAAATAGTTTTCTAGCCAATCAATATTGGCGTATAACCCTGCTTTTGCATAGCTTGCGTTCCATAATTTATTGATAAAAATACTACAAAAATTCGTTAATGCCTGGTTGCTCGGCATTCCTCTGTTAGCCTTATAGTCATCAGCGTCTTCCATGTCATACCAAACGCCAAGCGGTAATTTGTCAGGGGTAAGCCCGGAGCTTTGCAATGTGTTTAACACAAAGTCCGCTTCTTGATTGGCTGCGTCTTCGTTTAAGGCATAAGAGTAATGGTATACGCCCACTTTAAGCCCCGCATTAATTGCTCCGTTTATGTTGTCATAAAAGCAGCTATCAAGCGTATTGCGTCCGTACCCGATCCGAATAATTCCAAACTGATAGCCGTTTGCCGCAACGGTTCCCCAGTCTACTAATCCGTTATTTTCACTTACGTCAATTCCTCGCATGATAATCTCCTCTCTAAAACTTTACCTTGTTTTCAATCTTTGTTCTGACCAAATCCAAAAATTTACCAAGCATTACATTGCCGCCGTCCCGAAGATTTTCGAGAATTGAAAGAAACTCACTGGAACCCAGGTATAACCACACAAGAGAAACGGCAAACTTACGTTGTCCACTCATTTCATCGAGTAATACCGCCGCAAATGTGGCTAATACATAAGACAATACCTTCTGTACAAAGCCTTTCCGCATGTATCTACTTGAAATAAGTTTCTTTTCGAATGCTATGGGAATCGCTCTATACTTTTCCCATACTGCAATTTCTTCGGGATTATACTGATACTCATCAATTAGCATTTGATAGGCAATTGCTGCCCATTTAGTGATCAAATCAACGAATACAAGGATAATAAAAATCCCAAGTATCTGCACATGACGAATGCCAATAAGCCACAAGGCAAGACCGCCCGCAGCACTCAATGCAGCCTTTAAAATAAAATTAGTGGTAAGCGTTTCCCATGTGTGCGAAAGTGTATCAAAAATAAAATTCATTTGCCCTCTCCTTTGCATAATAAAAGGGACGCTTGTCGCGTCCCCTATTTAATTCTGTCGTACCCGTACACTCTACGGGCAATATTGGCTTTGAGAACGTTAAAGCGATCTAATTGTTCTCGCTTTTGCTCGCCGCTTATGTTCTCATTGTTCATAATCGCCTTACTTGCTCTTGATAACTTCGTAAGTTGTTCCCTGGCTTCTTTTAACTTGCCAAATTGGCGAACGTCAAAACCTTCTGGCTTCTGTTTTGTTATCTTCGCTTCATTGAATAACTTGTTTTGTTCGTCAAAGTCATCGTATACCCGTTGTACGCTGTTACTGCCTTGATACGGAGTTGCCGTAAACTTACTAATTTCAGGCAGTTCGTACCAACGTTTTGCGGGTCTATTGGCGGTTTCACCTGTGGCCGCGTCTATCGCCGTAAGTCCAAGCGTCGCAAGGTTACCGCCGTATCCTCTAATTGTGTTATCCACTTTATACGGAGATACATTGAATAGTGACCCTATCCCCTTCGCTACTGCTGACGTATTTTGACCGTACTGTAATGCGTTGGGAAGGTCTTGTTGTGCTTGCGGTACGATACTCTTCTGCCGCCAGAATGAGTAATTTGCCGCCCATTCTGCAGGGGGAATAAACGCCGTGGGTATAACGCTCGGTGCAAGCACATCGGCTACTCGTTCGCCATATCCCTTGAAGCCGATTCCTTCCCGTCCGTGTTCCTTATCGTCCATCCATTGGAGCATGCGTTCAATGCTTGTTCCATACAATACGCCCAACTCGAACGGCTTCGGAATTTTAATTAAGTAGTCACCCATGGGAATAATCCAATACGTATCCTTAATATACTGCGGAAGTTCTTGATATTTAGGGTTATTCTTATTGAGTTGCCATAGTGCAACAGTAGGCAAGGCTACGAACAAAGCGGCACGTATAGAAGCCCCCACGGGGTCATCTTTCCACACTCTGCGGAGCTTGTCAGGGCCTTGAATGGCAGCATTAAAAAACGCCGTAATTCTATTCCAAGTCTTTGTATTCTTTCCTATACGGCTAAAGTCAATAGTAATATCACGGGCTTCAAGTGCTGCTTGTTGCGGTGTGAACGGTTTGCGTTCGCTACCAAAAAGCCTATTGGCAAGACCCGTATACCCTTTTCTAGCATTGTCATATTCGGCAAGTCTAGTACTTATTTCAGACGCTTCGGAGATAGCCCGTAATGCTTCGATGGGATTTTTTGCCACTCTTTTCCACATCGGCTCTTTTTTTAGGATTTCACGAATTTGTCCGCCCATATAATCACGGTCAAGAGAAACCATAGCCGCACCAGAAGCCCCAGACCGCAAGTACTCTTGATACAATTCGCCTTTCTTAAGGAATTGCGAAACGCCTTTGAGTGTATCGAATACGGGTAAAAAACCGTGTTTGGAGAAGATTGACGCACTTACGTTATCACGCACAAGGTTAGCTAATGCAAATCCCGCCGTAGTCGTTGCTCCAACTCTTAACCAACTTGCTGGTGTTTGTAGGATTTTTACAAGTAATTCATTTGCGTAGCGGTCATTCATTTCTAACGCCGCTTTTAGTTCGGGAGTTGTTTCGTATACTACCTTCTTGCCTTGTTGCCATACCGTAAAAGTATTGTCCGTTGCCCTTGCCGAACCCTCTTTAACCTGTTCAACAATACGTCCCATACCGTGAATATCGGCAAGTTTCGCAAAGTTTTGAGCCACTTTATTACGTTCAATAGCGTTTGTAAACTGGTACGTGTTCCGTAAAATGCTTTGTAGCGGGTCAATAATATCCCGTGTTGACCCTTTAAACCGCTTAATAGGGCTTGCTACGTTAATAAATCCCTTACTACTTGCAAGGAACCCGTCCATGCTTTCCGCTTTAAAGTCGCGGAAGAACGGCACGTAATTCGGATACTTCTTGACAAGTTCGGCGTATATTTCAGGCTTTAACATGCCTGATTTTACAAGCTGTTGTAATAAGTGCTGTTGGTATTTCTGTAATTCATCGGCGGCCTTTTTAAACGTTTCGTTCTTTTCAAACTTACGTAAAGTTGCCACGTCTTCAGCTTTAGAGAATGTAGCCTTTTGCCCGTTCGCATGGAAGTCTAAATCATGCTTGGCCACAAGGTAAGCACTAAAGTTTTTACGTTCTTTAATCCCAATAGGCTCTAGTATAGCTTTAAGCCCTTTAACCCCCGCCGACTTATCGCCAAATTCAACAAGGGCTTGAGCCTTGCCCGTCGCACCTCTGAATAACCACGCCTGTTTATACACGTCGTTTTCAAACGGTATTTCCTTGCCGATTTGCTTGTTTACTTCTTTCATTAATTGTTCGAACGGGTGTAACTCGTCAACGGTATGCGTATATAAGCTATGCCCCAAGTCCGAAAGTTTTTCCTTGAAGCCGCCGTTATCGGAAATGTCTTTGATTCTTGTAGACAATTTCCCGTCATCGAACGAAATAGACCCCTTTACCCGTTCTTCCGGAGCTTGCTTAAACCATTCATGCGTAACCTTAGACAGTTTGTTAATCGCTCCGTTTAATTCCTTGTCTCTTGCCAGTCGTTCCGTGAAGTGGTCGTAAAACGTCGGGAAGTCGGCTTTTGCTTTGTTTCGGTCGCTTACATAGTCATGGAAGAACTCAGCGTAACCTTCTTTACGGATACCTTCATCGCCTAGCTTGTCATACACATTGCCGAAGCGGTCATGTACAACCTTGGAAAATTCGGCGTTAAACTTCGGGTCAATGCTGAATCCGTTCTTATGGTCTACGTGATGACCAAGCTCATGCATAAGCGTATTTATATCGCCAAAATTACGAGTACGGATTACTTCCGTCATGCGGTTATACCACCCAAGAACGTCTTTACGCTTGCCAAGCCGCCCCGATTTTACACGTTGGTCAAACAGGTCGTTAACGGTATCAATAATTTCCCGTCGTGTAACAGGCCGTCCCAGTCGCTCAACATCTTCACTTATCGTATTGTTATCACGGCCAGTATTATTGGCATTGACTGCTTTATCTCTAGCATATTCTATTGCGTCGGCCTTTTCTACTTTCCTTGCCAAGGAGTCCACACTGTTGGTTGCGACTTTCCCCATTTCGCCGTTAGTCATTTCTACAGATACAGACCGGACAACATTGTTTGTGTCCTTCCAATACTTTACGTACATTCTTTTAAAAGACGTTCCGTCATGTAACGTTTCTCTTAATATAATATCGGGGCTTTTAATTGTATCTTTAACCAGTGTCGTCGCAAAAGCTCTTTTTACACTTATAGAGTCCGTCTGTCGTTCGAGTCCAAACTGTTTAGTGATTCCGTCAATAGTTTTTCTATTCGTTCCGAAGTCTACTTTTCCCGTATCACCCAACGGATCTAAAACGCCTTGCCGCAATTCGTGTATATTGTCTTTTATTGTATCAATTAATTCGCTTTGGGACTGATTTTTATATTCTAAAATTTTTTGTTCACTGGTTTTTTCGAGGTCACTATTAAAGTCTTCAGATTCCCTTAATTTGTCCGCCAGTTCTTTAGGTGATATGTCAATATTTTGACTTATCGCCTCTTTTTTTGCGTTGTTTTCGGCTAAATCATCAAAAACCGCCTTATTTTCGTTTCTAACGACGTTTGTATCATCGGTGCTAGTATTTATATTCAAGTCATCTTTAGTATGGCTTAAATCCGATTCTACGAGGTCGTTTTTTGCCGAAATGTTTAAATTTTCTTTATCTGTGCCTACTTGAGAATTATTTTTATCGCTTTCAACGATTTCATGAGGAATTTCCTTTTCAGCCTGTTGGATTCTGCGAGATTCCCCGTTTTCAGATACTCCATTTTTAGGCGTACTTTTATAATCCCCGTAATTTCCGTCAAAGGTTTCGCGGGCAACTCGTTGACGTTCTGCGTCGTTAGCTACAGCGGGGTCAGGACGTTCGTATCTTTCACGAACGATAACCGCCATTTCTTCAGGTGTTGCGTCAGGATTCGCCCGCATTGCTTCTAATGCTTTTGTTTCTTCGCCTTGCGTTAACTCGTAAATGGAAAAGTCTATTTGCGTTCTCCAGTCGTTTATGTCAAGGCCGCGTTCTGCCGCAAAGTTTTCTAGTGCCGTCTTTCTTGGACCCGTGAATTGCACTAACCCAACGGATCCGTTTCCGTCGTAACTTACGGCACCCGTGTCAAAGCTGCTTTCTGCCCCAATGTTCCCCGTGAGGGCTGCCGCTTCTACGTCTGTAAATCCCGCCGCACGGTAACGGTTATAAATGTCATTCTGAAGATTTCCCGTTTCTTCGTATCCACCTTCAGGCCGTTCGGGTGTTACATAATCGCTAACGGCTTCTTCAGGGATAACCCCCTCAAACATTCCTTGCGGTTCGTATGCGGCTGCAAGTTCAGGCGTTTCGCTTTTAATTTCGCTTTTACCTATATCGTCAAATGCTCCCGCAGCTTTATTACGTGCGTTCTCTGCCGTGTCGCTTATCTTTTCTTTAATCGCTCCGACCCGTTCGGAAACGCTATCAGGCACTTTGCTATAAACGCCATCTTTAATCCCTTTCGGTACAGCCCCTTTGGTTAACTCTACGGGTAAAAATACGTCGCTCCAAAGGTTGGTAGGATTATCAACGATGTTACCGATAAATTCCTTCGGGTCACTTATGGCACGTGTTACGGGGTCTATTATCGGGTCTACTGCGAATTGCTTAGCGGTAGCTACTATGGGATTGCCCATAATCCCTTCGGGTGCTGTTCCGTTATCTCTTGCCTCTACGTTCTGCGTTGCGATGTCTGCTAGGTCGCCAATAATCATAGGTGCGGCGGCAATACCGGCAACTGTTCGCACGGGTAGCGGTACTTTCGGAGTAATAGCCACATTGGCGGCGGGCTTTCCTATGGCTTGGTTATAGAGTTCTCTATTTGCCTTGATATAATCCGAACCGCCGTACAGCATAAGGTCATCTTCTAGGGTCTTACCTATAGGAACATTACCGCCGTTTGCCGCTGTCGCCTTAGCCATGGCGATTTCCCTTTGATACTGGTAATTATCCCAAGCGTCTTTAACGTTATTGCCCCAATCCATAACCGTATTGCCTATATTGGTTAACGTCGTTTCTGCTTGGTCAGCGGCTGCCTTTGCGGCATTATCAAACCCGTTTTGCACGTATTCCACATTGTTCGCAATGCCGTTTTTTACATACTCCACATTGTTGGCGATTCCGTCAATAATAGACCCGCTTTGCTGTGCTTGCTGTTGTGCTTGCCGTTGTGCGGCCTGTTGGGCTAATTGCTGCTGAATAATACCGTTTTCTACAATATCATCAAAATACCCTTGCGGTGTGTAATTTAAACTATCTTGTTCATTCGGAAAAAGGTTGTCAAACGCTCCCATGTTTTATGCCCTTTCATATATAAATAAAAAGGGACGTTATAAACGCCCCTTCTATTAATCATCAGGTACCCAATCGGCGTACCTATTAAGACCTTTTGCGATTAGCTCGGCTTTAATCTGTGCGGACGATATCCCCGACGCTTTTAATTGGTCGATTCTGTTAGCAACTTGTTGTTGTTCTTCATCGGAGTACGTCGGGTTAGCCAATCCCATAGACGTTCTAATTTTAGCGTAATACGGGCTTTCAGATTCGTCTTCGCCAGGGTGGCTTGATTGCCATGCCTTATGTAGCGTAACGAGGTTTCTAACGGCGGCATTTTGTTGTGCTGCTCTCGCCGTTGCCGCTTTCGTCGGGTCAACGTATTTACCAACGTACTTCATAGACCCGTCAGCCCCTACCATATAAGCCGTACCGTCATTCATGACCTTGATGTTTTTCTTTCCGAAGTTACCAAGGTTTTGGATTTTGCCGTCATCCGTCATTACGAACATTTGGCCGTTTTGTGCTTGTTGCATGTTGGATTTTGCGTAGTTGCCAACATCGTCAATTGTGCCTTGGGTCATGTTGAACCGGGCAACGTGTCCGTTACTCATCTGCTGGAACTTATAATCATCATGCAACGCGTAAATGCTGTTGAGGTTGTTCATGTCAATCTTTTCAGCACCTATTTTATTAGCATAGTAATTGTACCTGTCGACGGCGGCCGCAATGCCTTTAACCTTCTGCGAATTATACGTATCAACAACCGTATTACCGTCCTTATCCTTGGTGTAGATAAGACTCTGTATGATTTGATTTCGCATAGGTGCAAGAACGTTATCGGAGAACGCATTAGCCTGTTTGGTGTACTCGTTGTTCACATCGGTGTTATAGAGTTCCTCGGCGATCCCTTTGGCGGTTTTAAAGTCCATACCAGATTTTACCAGGGTCAACACATCTGCCCCTAGCCGCTTCCGTGCGTCCTTTATAATGTCGCTCTTATTCGGAACTTGATAGCCAGGCTTATCCTGTTGCGTCTTATTATCCGTATCGGTGCTATCTACCTCGCGGGACGCATTACCGAAAAAATTCGGATTCCCCGTTACCATACCAAAATACCCTTGCGGCTGTTGGGGTTGTTGGCCAAATCCCCATAAACCGCCACGCTGATTAAACGAAGGTGTCGAAGAAAATGCAGCCGGTGCCGCCATTATGTCAGTATTGCTGTTTTGTATCGGTTGTGCTGTTGTCGGCGTAGGTGCTATGGGTGTAGCCTGTGCGGCTTGAGTAATGGGCGTTGTGTTCTGACTTTGGCCAAATCCCCATAATCCACCATTTCCATTGCCGATTTGACTACGAAGGGAATTACTCATATACTGCCCCGCATTGAATTGCGAAGAGGGCAGCGACTGATTCCATAATCCGTTACGTCCGTCATCTACAACGACCGTTTTGTCTGCGGCCTGTTGCTGTCCGCTTCCACCACCGCCAAGAACATCGTTAAGCCCTTTGGCCATGTTGTTTTCATTTAGCTGTCCCAGTCTATGGGTTGCATACATTCCCGCAAGCTTACCAAGTGCCTCCCACGGGTTAAAATCTTGCAAATAAATCGTACTCATTAGGCTTCTCCTTTCTTACTGCCTTTCTTCTTTTCGCCTTCACTCAAGGCCTGCAGTTCTTCCTGGCTAATCCCTTCGGCTAAGATACCGTTAGCGTAAAACAGATTATCCCCGTCACATTCAAGTTCATATACCGTTTCTGTAATGCCTGTGTCTTCCTTACTTGTGACCTTCTGCCAACCGTGTACCGTCATAATAGGCTCTCCAACTTCAACTTCAGATACAAGCTTCAATCCGTCGTTAGTAAGTACCTTTTCACTGGCGGTAGTAACCACGCCTGTATCTTCCGTGTTAAGTCGTACCGTCGGAGATTCTCCCATTTCGTGCATAGCAATGACATTAAGCACTTTTCCAAGGGATACGACCTTATCACCTGTAATAACTTCTTCAATCGGCTTACTGCCCTCAACCGTTGCTACTTCTGTACCTTTCGCAAAACAAAATCCTTGCATAAATCCTCCTAAAAATCCGCCGCTTCCTTGTCGCACCGTTGTTTGTGCGGGTGCGGCTAATCCATAACGTAATTGCATGTACGCTTTTAACAAGTCCTCGTTATCGGAGTTGTTAATCTGTGCCATGGTGTAATAATCTTTAGCCGGCTGTATTGCCGCCTGTTGCGTCGAACTCCCTGTACTAATCGGAGCGGCTGCCAATCCTTCACGCTGTCCGACAAGTCCCGCGGCTGTTCCTGCATTGTTTACCTGGTTGGCGTATCCCTGATTCATTAACGCCGCCTGATTCATAATTCCAGACTGTTGGTTATTGAACTGGTTGCCCCACAAATTCATCTTTGCTCCAATGCCGTTTAAAGCATTGGTATAAGCCTGATTGTTAAGGTTAGCCGCCGTATTAATATCTTGAGTGTATTGTGCTGCCAGTGCGTTCGTTGCGTTTTTGGATATGTCATTAATAGCACTGTCGGCTTGTGAGGAGTTTATAATCCCACGACTGGCCAAGCCTGACAGAGTATTACCCACAGTACTTTGTAAGTCGTTGTTTAACGCTGTCTGCCGTGCCTTTGCGTATGCTGCGGGGATATTGCCTTGAGTGATGTCGTTCATGGCAGCCTGGTTCTTTAGTACCGCTCCGTTATACTCATTGGCTAGGCTATTAGCATTGTTTGACATTCCAGCCGTTGCGGCTCCTAACTGCTGTGCATATTTGGTATTATCCGTAAGATTTTGAACTCCGGCTGATGATACTTGATTTTGAAGTGCGGCCAATGTATTTTGATTCTGTCCATTAGCCGCAAGATAATTATTATATAAACTCTTATAGTCCGGTGCAATGGCATTGTTTAATGCATTATCACCCATACCTTGCAGCCTATTTGCACTTGCGTTGGTTCCATTAATCCAATTTAACTGATTCTGTAATAAGCCCTTTTCTTCCACTGTTGCTTCAGGTAAATGAGCTTCTGTATATGAAACCTTCGCTTTCCTTCTACCGAACAATTGTAAATTAAACATTTCACATAACTCCTACAGTGTCTTCAAGAGATTATCTATCGTAGTTTCGAGTGCCTTATAATGCTTATTACGGTACTCATAATCAAACCAAGGAATTCTCTTCATTGTCCACTTTTTGATAAACCCATTAACATTCTTTCTTGCCGTCGCTGTTACAATTTTTCGTAAATTATTTTTTTCCATTACATTGGCAATGAACCGTCCAATTACTTTCATGTTTCCATACGTTTGTAAGACGACAAAATACTCTTCTTTGCCATCTTTAAAAATCCCCCAGAACATAAACCCTTCATGAGGGAAAAAATTAAAATATTCATGGTAATAATTTCTAAGCTGATTTTTTTCAAAATAGAATCCATCGAACGATACTTCTTCACCAGTGCGTCGCTCGTAGTCTTTAACCATTGATTCCAAACTATCAGTCTTCATAATTATTTACCCAAGGCAATCCAATATGAATGATATTTTTGATCTAATATTTCGTCCCAGCGTGAATGCACTTCGTACTTAAACCATTCTTTTGTCACTTCACGTTGTAAAACGGATGCATCTATATCCATGATGTAATTACTCGCAGGCCCTGTAGTCACAGAAAATCCCAAATAATAGGCAGTATTATTAAAAGCGATAGGGAACGTAATTTTAGGGAATTGTTCGCTTTGTCTATTTAGCGGAAAAGAACCGCCTTGTACAATCATATCCTCAAACAAACTACCGAGCTTTATATACCAATTATTTACATCATGTATTTGGCAACTTATTCCAAGAGCGTTCAATACGCTTTGGGTTTTTAAGGCTCTTGCGACATCAATATCATCTTTTACGCGAATCCCATTAATTAAAGATTTAACAAGTGATACAGATGCCCCCATACCAAAAGTGTCTTTTTCGTTATTGGTAATAATATCAATCGGCTCATTAAATAAAGTCCCTTTTTCTACATAAAGAGCACCATTCATAAATTCAATATTTTTAATGCATTTATCAAACAAAGACTTATGAGCATTTAAATCATCTTTATGTGAATTAAAATCGTTAGTAACATTAGTGATGCCATCTGTAATATACTTTTTTACATCGGCACTTAGCTTTTCTTTCGTTACTTGTTCATCACCAATGTGTTTTGTTTTTACTTCTCCATCACTAATATTACGAGCGGTTACAGAAGCGTCAGCAAGCTTATCATTCGTAACAGAATTGTTTTCAATAAGCTTTTGATTTATCGTCGGAGTATAATATGAGATTTCACGAACACTAGTACTATCCGTTGTTACTATAGCTACAAATACTCGCTGAACAGCTTCCCATTGCGTGCCGTTGTATACGTACATTCTATCGACTAAATCATTATAATACATCGCATTTAGTATCGGTTCAGGCGGTTCACCCTTGCGTACAGGCAATACGGTTGTACTACCATAACTAATAGCCCCCGCATTAGACCGTTCAATATAAAGGTACTGCGTTTTATTCGGTAATAATGTCCACGCACTAACCTTACCAGTTACAGAGATTATATAGTCAACAGCTCCATATTCATTAAATCCTTCGGCAAAAGATACTATTAACGGAGTTTGCGTACCGTCAATTATTACCCCTAGGCTGTCTCCGGATAAAAACGAAAATTGACCATTACTTATTTTCCCGGTCAATACCCTGTTTCGCAATCCAGTAGCTCCACCACCACTTTTTAAATCAATGTTTTTTGCCACCTCTAATATTTCGTCCCGATTCTTTTTAATACTTTCACGAACCGTATCTCCCTGCGGTGTTATATCAAGTGCGTATTTTTCTTTATATGCCATATTTTTACACCTCTTCAAATGTATAATCCAACTGTCGTAACGAGATAGCCCCTTTTTGTACATGAATTCTAAATTGTACATTGCGGTTTGCTCCGCCGCCGATTTTATATACTTTCGTATATTCGTTAACGTTTAATTTATCGTCCGCGGTATATGTTCTCTCATCCGCAAAATACGTCCGTTCTGCCTTGCTTGCGAATGTAATTAATTTCGGCATTTTATCCGAAATCTGCACACTACCATATCCATCAATAAGGTTATGCGTTACGAAATTATAATTAAGAATTAAAATAAATAATCTTGTAGCCAACCGATTACCGCTTACGATTGATGTTTCTATCTGTCGTCCATCATCCAAATCGGTGTTTTCATCAAGCATACCAATCTTTTCTCCGTATGCTATATATATATCTTTTTTCACATCAATTACATCATGGATATCATGCACAAACATTCTAGATGTGAACACACCGCGTCCGTCTTGGTATCTAGGCAAATAATGGTATATAAAAATACCACCGCCATCATGAGCCCTAATCCATAATTGTTTACGACTGGGGCAGTGCCACATCTTACAATTGTCCGCTACGTACTTCAGCATATAGGAGTTAATGTTTAACCCCGTCTCAAATGGTTGTATCTCTGCATATGTGTTTGTCGGCATAAACGACATTAATCCTTGTTCTCCCAGGTAGTAACTGCGGTCATCAATACTAATAGCTGATCCACTACAAAAACCTGTACTAGATAACGGGTATACTGATAGATTCCCCTCGTCAGGAGTTCCAACTACCTGATAAACCCTGCCGTATTCCTTGTACACAATGATGGCTCTAGTAAGAAAATCAATTGCTACAATTGTTCCTTTATCTTTATAACCAACTTCCACATATTGCGATGAAGACGAATCGTTTTTATTTTGTGACCATCCGCGGTAATCACCGATAGCGGACCATGTTAGTCGGTGTGCATATATTGACGCAATCAAAACGCGTCCCGCATGGCTACTAACAATCTCACACACGGGAGATTCGTCTATAACTTCTAACGTCCCGGTCCCCGTAACAGCTTGTAATTTGCCACCACTAGCGATAAGAACATCTCCGTTATATGCATGATATACCGGTACATGTGTCCCCGTAAGTTCGCCAAGCTTTTTATGTGTCCGCAAATCAGTTTCATATAAACTCGTGCCAGACGTAAAGTACCATTTTTTACGATAGACATCATAGTATAACGTTTCAACCTCCATGCCAGCATCATACACAATTCTCACACCCGCAACAGTTCTTAACGCGTTGTCCGTTCTGTCGAACTCGCAATTCATTGCCTGTGTAAGTGCCTGTATATCAATCCCTTCAGGCGTATTGCTCCAGTCGAGACCAAGCCTATATCCGTTTGTACTTGTTACTGCTCTTTCACCCATTACTCTACCTCTCTAGACGCCTTAATCAACGCTATTAAGTGGTCAATAAACCCTTTATCGTAATTAGCGTAATCAATCATTAACGACTTCTTTTTAATTAAGAACGAAATGAGTTGCACAAGGTACGACGTGAAAAATTCACTAAACGGAATCGCCGAATCCATTGAATTTATATGATTCTTGCGAATGCTGTAAAACACGTCTTGCACATCTTCACCGTCATACGTTGAGAACAGTCCGTTTACAATCCGTATGGGATACCCGCTTTTAGGGACGAACCCCATGAAGTTAGTAGGAACGTCGCTATTGTTCGTTACGGTCATGCTCTTAACTACTTCGTTATCACGAATTGCAACCAGTATCATAGAGAGGTAATCAATGCCAGCGTTTATATACTGAATGTAGTCGTTGTTATCATCCAGTATTTCGTTGCTTTCTACGCTAATCAGCGTAATCAGTTCTTGTACTGTCATAATCCCAATACCCCTTAGAAAGAACGTAGCCGCTTTCACTGTCAGAACTGTTATTAAGCGACCGTAAAATCTCTATCATGCTTCCTGTAATTCCCGATACATCTATGTTCATAATGCGGGCAACCATATAATTAACTAAAAGAGTCTCAAGCTCTGCCGGGTATTCGCTGTTATCGTCGAATTTTTTATACTCTGCCGACTTCACATAATCAACGGATATATCTTGTTCTTTATCGGCTTTAAACTTCACCGTTTGTAAGTTCAGAACATGATACCCGCTAACCTCTTGCCCGTCCGCCGTGACACTTCGAATAGATACGCATTGACTAGGAAGAACGATTTCACCCGTTCCTCTGTCTTTATGCGTAACGGTGCCAAGGTTCGGGCAATATTTACCCATAAGCGTGTTTAATAATTGGTTACCCTCGTTATAAAACTCTAAAAACTGATAAGGCGTGTATGTCTCTTGTGACGTATCGCCAACTTGCATATACGCCCTATTAATTAATTGTCTGACCTTCATATACACCTCATAAAAGAATAAGGGGAAAGGTTAGCCCTTCCCCCTTTGTCCTTTGCGTTCATTATTTTTCTACCGTACCGCCTGTAATAACCTGAATTACGCCGTAATCCTTGCCGTTATACTTTGACTTTTCAATACCCGCATACAAGGAAATGCCGTTGCCTTCACGGTTGCCATAGTCGCTGACCTGTTTAATCGGAGTAGCTTCCTTAGCAACGCCAAAGCACGCAGCTTGTTTGCCAAGCAACAAGTTATGGCATACATTGGCACTGCTTGCCCCTGTCGTCGTGTTAAGGATACGTTCATATTCGTACAGGATAACGCCGTCATATTCGCCTAACGCACCCGTAAAAATCGGATTTTCTCGGCCACGGACGTTTGCTTGTGCTTGAGATTGAATCCATACGGGATCCGTTTTAAGGTCTTTAGCCGCCCAGGGCGAAACTAACATAATATAGCGGTCTTGCCCGTCTACTTTTACAGGGTTCACCTTCGGAGCATGAAGCATTGCTTTACGTCTTGCACGAGAAATTAAAGCACACGTTAATTTGTCGTTTGCCGTCGTGCCGGCTTCAGTACCGGCAGCTGAAGCAAAAATAACTTCTCCAGTTGTCGGGGAAGTAGTTAACTTCTTAATGAAGGTATCATCAAGCCAATCCGTAACCCACTGTTGAAGAGCCGGTTTTATAATCTGAAGGTTTTCGTACGGGCTTTTTTGGTCATCCGCTACGAAACGAGCGACAGCGTTACGAACGAGTTCGACAGGAACCGCGAAATCATAAATATGTAATTCTTCTTCGTGTCCGTCGAGCGTATTATTACCTTTAATACCGTCGCCAGTGAGGTTCATTGCAAGGCCAAAGTATACCTTATCGCCTTTAACGCCTTTTAATTTGACGTTTTTATGAATTACATTGTTGCCGTTTGCGTCCGTGAATTTATCAAAATAAGACGCTTTAACGCCTTCCGTCCATACTTTTGCCGCCCATACCTTCGGTACTAAATTAGCGGGGATTTGAGTTTCGTTTGCCATGTTTTTATCTCCTATTCAAGTAAATTATCAAAATACTTGCGTACATCTTCGGGGAGCTTGTCCGCTTCTCCGTTCTGGTACGCTTCCAAAATTTCTTCATCGCTTAACTTCGGCGGTGTGTTATTACCGCCGCTTAACGCTCCCGCCTTCGGTAAGGTTTTGGCCACATTTAACGGGCTATCCTTTACGGTTGTTGCCGCCCGTTTGTTTTGTAGTTCTTTTACGAATTTACGGACGATTTCAAAATCCGCTTCCGTTCCTTCACCGTTGTCAATATTGGCGAATGCGTCGTTAATCGGTCTTGCTTCTTTCAGCGTCATTGCGTCAAGAGCTTCTACGCCGTCTTGGTACAGTTCATTAAAGTTCGGGAGTGATTTTATTTCATTCACAAACGTCTGATTTTTCTGTATCTGATCATATCGGCTTTTCATTTGACTAGAAACTACATACTCAATTTGCGTTTGTAGTCTCAAAAGGTCTTTGTATTTCTGTTCATCCTCATACATTAACCCTTCCACGTCTTCAGCCTTTACCCCTAATCGCTTTAACGCTTCTTGCTTTGCAAAATCTCGGATATTAGCTATTTCCTGTTCAGGCAATGTAACGGGTGCTTGCTGTGCCTGTAACGTCTTTACCCGTTCTTCAGCCGCTTTGCGTCTTGCTCGTTCTTGAGCTAACGCTCCTTTTAAATTTTCGGCGTGTTCTTCGCCTTCAGCTTCTTTAGTCTGTTCATCCTGGTCTTTAGACTCTTCAGACTGTTCAGACTGTTCATGTTTTTCTCCGCTTTCTTGCGTTTCAGACTCTTTACTGTCAGATTCCTCAGTGTTGCCCTGTTCCATTTCGTCTTTCACGACTTCCAAATCTTCTTGAGTAAAGCCCATTTCTTCAGCATTAACCATTTCAGTATTATCCATAGCAATATCCTTTCTGCCGTTTAACGTCATTGCCGGACGAAATAATAAATTGCAGTTTAACGCCGTTACAGGGCGAATGTGGTTTATAATTAGCCGTTTAACGTCTTGCTAAGGACGAGAAAAGGAGGGGACAGTTTATAGACGTGTCCAGGTCTGTTTTTACCTTTTATTGCCCTAGTTGTTGCATATTTTGCAATAACTGCATTTGTTGCGGGTCTTGCCCTACCTGTTGTACGCCTTGCGGTTGTTGTATCTGCGGCGGCGGTGCGTATCCCTTCATTGCTAACCGTTCTTGCAATATCTCTTCAGGAGACATTTGTACGCCTATGCTTGAAAGTGCCGTACTCAACGCTTCTGCGGGTAAATCTGCAAGCCGTCCATTTATGCGTACATCGGGAAGGTTCGGTTGTTCTGCCGCTTCTTGTATGCGTTTCTTAACACTTTCCTTTTCAGGGAAGTCCATGAAGTCGAGAATAATATCCATAGGAATATCAACACCCGATTTCTTCGCTTCAAGCAGTTGATACAGGTTTGCCCGCCGTGCCGTTGCGGAAGCTTGAGAAGTTGTAATGACGATATCAAAATCAAAGCAAGAAAGGTCATATAATACCTTCTTAATCGGATTGCCTTCTTCGTCCGTCTTCGGCATTCCTGTCGTCGGGTCAAACGCAACCTGTTCTTGCATAGGCTGCCCTAAATTCGGCGTAATCTGTATAAACTCTTTCTGTCCGTCATCGCCAAGTATCCGCATTACTTTATCTTGATTGTAAAACTGCGGTATAAGTCCTTCAGCATTCTTATCACCCCAAAGAAGCATAACAATCTGCCGTTCTGTTTCTTTTGTTTGGTCGAATATCCCCGCCGTCTGCACTGTCGTTACTGATTGCCGTAAGTCGATCGCCTTGCCGCTCATTGCTCCAACGCTACCGCTTAACGACTCAGGCGTTATGCCGCTGATAGAATAAAAATCATTGCTTGATTGCTGTTCAAGATTTATATTCATTGAGCTGTCATAAGCAGGTGTACCGTCTTGATAACTTACCCCGTTCGGTAAGAATATATTTGCTCCAGGCGTTGTTGCCTTTTCCCTTATTGTCTTCTGAAATTGTTCGTCAGTGACACCAGTCCAAAACTTAACCCCTAGCGACTGTTGATTGACAACATGCATACGTTGGCTACGGTTCTTGTTTAACTCCCTCTGTGCGTCCTTTATATCTCGCACAACACCCGCGGGTTCTAATTCAGCGTCTGACAATTCTCCAGTGTAATAACAATATTCACGAACTAACGGGAATTTGCCATGTTTATACGGGCTTTCACCATCTTCCAATAAAACATCATCGCAAAACGTCGCATATCGTATAACCGTCTTAGGTATCATCGTCGGCTGCGTTCCTGTTGCTTTAAGTTGCATAAACAACGGATTATCTTCTGTAACAACGCCTTCTTTAGTCATGTAGACTTCTTGCGTTCCATACTCTTTATACCAGTATTGAACTACTCGTACTTTTTTAAAGTCGGTATCATACCAAAGTTTTTCCGTATTTATCGTGTCAACGGCTGTTTCCGTACTGTCAAGTTTATGCTGCAGTGTGTCTATTTCTTTCTGCTTATCGCTGTATATTTGCCGTAGTTTGTCGGGACTTTCCCATGAATAACGGCCGCAATACTGGGCGTCGCTTAAATCTTCTTGTTGTGATTCAGGGTCTATAAATGCGTCGAACGGGCTGACTCTATCAATCTTAATAGTCCCGTCAAGTCTTGAATAATCGAAATCATACGTAATCCAGTAATTCGCAAGTCCGCATATTACTTTATCTCTGAAGCATTTGTTTTTCGTTCGTTGATAATTAGCACGGTCAAGACAATATTTTGTAATGCCCTTAGCCACTCGGCTTATTCTATCGTCTTCTTCAGACCTCGGCAGAAAGTCGGGTTCCGTCTCATTCTGTGCCGCATATCCGCAAAGAAGATTTATAACCGGTCGGATCCGATTAATCGTAATTGCAGGTCTTCCCGCTTTCTTCATACGCGATAAATCTGCGTCAGCCCACTGCTTACCTTGCATAAACTCGTAATCTTCTTTTGCTCGGTCTCGCCAATCACTCGTAGCACTTAACGCACTTTTCACCCTTCGTCTAGCCGCTTCTATATCAAAGCTTTTTAAATCCCCCATGCTGTCACCTCTTCCGCTTCATCCATTGTTTTATATCCGTCTCTAAATTCTTTCTTCGGTCGTGTCGGTTTAATTGGTCTGCTCATACAGAAATACCGCAGCTCGTCGTACGCATGATCTTCTTGAGTCGTGTCTACGTCTTCAGGTTTTGATTCATCGTATACAAGCTCTGGCAATGTTCTTAACATATGTTTACACGTCGAGAAGAATTTTATTTTTACTTCTCTAAGATACTGATGAACCATGAGTTTACCAGCTATACGTTCAGAATTAGAACGCGTAAAATAAATCCCGTGGCGTTCAAAGATTTCCGCTATGCTTTCGCCCTGGACGCTCCATTTCATGCGGTCGTCTTTTTGCCAGATAGCTTTATCGGCTACGTCATACGTATATCGTTCATTACCAGACAACCGCACAACTTCGGCGGCTACTTCGTCAGGCGTGAGCTTCAAACCTTCATCCGGTTCGCCTATGCAGCCGTAATATTCACGATAACAATGAGCTATGCCTTCATAATCAATGGCGTACCAATGAATTGAAAACGGCTTTGAAAAGCCCCAGTCCATAGAACGTACTTTTATCCAATCGTCAGGAATTGTAAACGGCTCTTCTACGTGCTTATCACGGTTAAACTCGGTAAAGACCTGGCCAATAAAAACATCCCAGTCACCGTATAAGAACGCTTTCTTCTCTTGTTCCGGCAACGCTTCGAGACGCTTTACATAATTCGGGTCATTCTTCATTAATACGTCATTATCGTAAACACGAGCCGGAATAAACATCTTTTCTAGCCCTGTTGTCTTGTCGATAACTTCATGTTTGCCGTATTCAGTCGCTTCTACGTATTTACGCTTTACCCATCCATGCCCTTTGCCGCCGGGATTACACGAGCCTCGGAAGCGGACAGGGAAGCCACGAGACGAGCGAAGACACGCAGTTAATAACTCAGCTGTTCGCTCTGTATGCTTCGTCAGTTCGTCGATACCCAAATAATCGAACTCTTGACCTTGATACGTTTCCGCGTCTTTTTCCGTTCGTACATAGCGAAATAATACTTTAGATCCGTTTATCAAAGTCGCTATATGTTTTTGCTCGGAGTATTCGTATAATTCTCTCGGTACTGACCGCTTCCACTCTCTTATTACGTTAGCTTCAAGATTCGGATATGTTTCTCGGAACAAATACGCATTACAGCCGCTATGCTCTAAGCAATAAGCCAGGCAGTCCATAACTAACGCTTTTGTCTTGCCGCCGCCTCTCGCACCGCCGTAAACCGCATACGGAGCGTTGCACATATGAAATTCATCTTGCCGTATATTCGGCATGTAATCGATTGTAATATTCATATTTATTCCGTTTTTCTTCTTTTATCCCGTGTAGGTGTGATACCTTTATACAACTTCAAGGAATAATTCTATCAATTTCTCTGTTTTTGTTTTCCTTATATATGTATATAAGACTATTCTGTATCTTCGTTCCGTCTCATATGTGAGAACTCTATAACAATCGGCTGTCCGTCTTTACCGCTTAACTCCGTCTTCTCAGTCAACAACGCGTAACGCTTAGCGAGAAGTTCAGCCGCTTTTATTCGCTCTTTCATCGCGATCTGTTTTTCTTTTTTCTCTTTCGCGTTCTTGTAACTCTTTTCTTCCGTCAATTGCCCCCGCATTGCAGCCGTTAAGAACTCTTCAACTTCTTGAGCCGTTGCGATTGCTTCGTTTTTTACTTCCGCTTCGAGTTCCGCGACTCTTTCGCGTATTTTAGCATTTGTGAACAGTCGAACGCCTTGAACGCAAGCGGTTTTCTCACTGTATCCGGTTCTTTCCGCAGCCTTTGTTTTGTTCAGGTCTTTTATATACTCTTGTGCAAATCGTTCATGTCTCGGATGAAGTTTTTCACTCTTTTTTTCTTCACTCATATGCTCTCACATTCTTTCCGTTGGCTTAGTTGTGCCGTTTGTAATGAATAAAAAATATTTTAAAATTTTTCATTTTCCCTCTTGACGTATCACGCATTGCATGATATCATGTACTCAACAGCAAGGGCGACAGCCCAACAACATAATCCGAAAGGAGAAATCAAAATGACAAAATTACAAGCATTTGAAGGATGGTTTGACGAAGCAACAAGAGGGTTTGCAAATACCGAAATTGATATGCACGAATTTAGCTCAATCGCTGAATACATTGACGCATACTTCGAAGGTGTCGAATGCTACATATCGGTAAAAGAAGCGGAACGGCTTGCGGCTCTTTATAAAGACTATCAAAAAAGCGTTTTAGCCGACGGACAATATAGTCTCGCATATGACCGCATGATTGAAGCGGTTGAAAATGAATAAAATAAAAGCGGCAAGAATAGCCGCGGGGCTTACACAAGCCGAAGTATATGAATTACTCCGCATCCCGTTGCGAACGCTCCAGGATTGGGAGAATGACCGCCGAAAACCGCCTGAATGGGCTGAGCGGTTAATTATCGAAAAATTAAATTCTTTCTACAAAAAAGGAGAATACATCATGCAAATCACACGAAAAGAAATCAATCATCTTCAATCGATCGCTTTTGAACAATTCAAAGCTGTACACGGTTTAGAAGTCTTCGGCAATGATAATGAAATCAGTGCTTTTGAAATCTCCGAAGGAAATAAAAAGACGGTAGAACTTCTTCACCCTGGTTTTGCTTTTACCGATAATTTCTATACTGAACTCGGATTTAATCCGGACAAAGCTAAAACCGTTTTACTCTTTACGGTAAACCGTCAAACCAAACAGCTGGTTTGGCGTAATCGACTCGTTGAAGATTCTGTCCCGCTGTCATCGACAGAAGTATGCGAGTTCTACGACGTTTAAATATAAAAGCCCTCTTAATTGAGGGCTTATTTTTTTACGGCAAAAGGCGGCCACATTGACCGCCCCGACCTGTAAATAAACTACATATAGAATTAGTGGTTGAGACCCGCCGCAGCTGTCTCATCGGAATCGTTCACGCATGAACTTCATCCCCTACCTTTTACATATACACTATATCATACTTCCGTTGTACCATTCAGTACCATTTTGTGCCATTATGTTCCGTCTTTTCGATATATAAGATTAAAATGTTTTACCGCTTGTTTGTGCAGTCTAAACGTCTGTACATGTGACATGCTTATACCGTCTTCGACCTCGCTCCAACTCTTACAATAGACATATCGCAGTTGCAGTATTCGCCGTTCGTAAACATTAATTAACGAGTTAATAAGCGTTTCGGCTTTTTCCCGTTCATCTATAAGCGTGTCCCATTCCGTATATGTTTTGCTGATTAACTCATCTAGTCGGATAATCTTGTCGCTTATATCCGATGAGTTTGTTCCGCTTATCTTGTCTTTGCTGTAGTCAATAGCTTGCAAAGTACATATATCCTTGCGTAGTTGCTCAATGCGATCTTCTTTTATTCTTAGACGTACATTCAGGCTTCTCACATACTTAAGATATTCCCGTCCGTTCATCTGTCTCTCCATATCTGCACCGAACATATCAACAGTAAGCCTAAGCAACAATCAAATAAGGCTACAAAGAGTGCGAAATCAGACAGTTTAAATTGAGCATATGCCTGTACATGAATTGTTACGATTGCACCAATCGCCCCTAGGATTGCAATTACTGTTCCTAATCGAATTAATATTTTTTCTATCATTCTATCTCCTTATAAAATTCTAAAAACCTGCTTTCGCTGTGAACGATAAGCTCACCGCTCATAGTTTTAACTAGATAATCTCCTTCCAAAAGTTTGCAGTCTGCTACATAATCACTATTTAGCCTAAGTCCCTTCACGTGCTTTCCGTCCCCTCGTATTTCCCGCGTAACATTAACCGAAAAAGTTCCCCAACTTCCGCAGAACTCTCTCAATATCTCATCTACATTTTCACCCGTAAATTGAATTGCTCTTACTATATCAGGCTTTCGCTTCGTGTACTTCTTCAACGTCATGCCTCGGTCTCCTTCCTGTCACTGCCGTAATATAAGCGTCCTCGCCTTCTTGACTTCTGCACTCTCTACATATGGCCTCATTGTTGCACTTCTTAACCCGTTGCCCGAACTCGTCATACATCCAGTGCCATGCGGATTCACGGAATAGCGGTCTGCCGCAGAATGCACACCGTGACACGGATTCACGGGGCTTTTTATTCTTCTCCGCTGTCTTGCCAAGAATGACTATCCGCGGGGCTTGATAATGTCGTCGCTTATTCCTTCGTGCCATTCTGTCGCTCCTTTCTCGCCTTCCGTCTTAGCCGCTGTAATTCGTCATAATCAATCCAGCCCGATTCACTGTATTTATTCGATTTTGCTATCCACTTCAACTTGT
>ERZ773079.47-NODE-47-length-76010-cov-4.824278_pt1 | contig 76010 bp, 63 predicted proteins | sample MGYA00511355_ERZ773079 | MGnify/ENA primary metagenome ERZ773079 (study PRJEB29015, sample SAMEA2737979) | human oral metagenome | biome: human oral; feature: human-associated habitat; material: dental | place: China | collected 2117 ... | reverse complement strand
CGCAAGCACTGAAATGCTATGCGGGTTCAGGCCCGTGATATTCAGAGCACCCGCAACACCACACAGCGCTCCGGAGATGGCCATACAAAGCACCAAATTGCGCTTAACGTTGATACCGGTAAACTGAGCGGCATCGCGGTTAAAGCCAACGGCGCGCATCTCATAGCCAACTTTTGTGCGCATAAGCAGCCATCCGATAAAAATAGCTGCGATTATAGCAACGATAATACCAACGTTGGCATCGGTTCGTGCAATGGCATCTCCCACTACCGGGATGTCTTTGAGCGCCGCAAGACCGTCCGAGCTCGATTTCATGTCCGTAAAGAGCATCGTGTAGCCGGATGGGTTTATGGGAAGTGATTTGGTGGAGTTGGCCTTATGGAATGCCTCTGAATTCACCACAAAGTTGTTGAAGTAAAGGCTGATCCAGTTAAGCATAATGCTGGTAATGACCTCATGAATACCAAATTTGGCTTTCAACCAGCCCACAAGTGCACCTGCAGCAGCTCCTGCAAGCATACCAACCAAAAGTACTACGGGAATCTGTAATACCGGCGGAAGGTCGAGAAGAACGCCTACGATTGTGGCAAAAACGGTACCAAAGACGTATTGACCCTCGGCACCGATATTAAACAGACCCACACGAAATGCAAAGGCGACGGCTACACCGGTAAAGAGCAGCGGAGTTGCCTTGATGATAACGTTTGCGATGTACTTTGGCTTACCGATCATTCCGTCGATAAGCGCACCAAAAGCTTCAACCGGATCATAGCCTGCAGACGCAAGAACAATGGTCGCCACAAAGAAGCCAAATAAAATGGCCACAATTGCTGAGGTAATAGGCTTCCTCATTATTTTGGTGAGAGTAGTCACTCTGCACCACCTCCCGCCATGAGGAGGCCTGCCTGCTCCTCAGTGATAGCACCTTGCTCAAACTCTCCGACAATCTGACCCGCATAAATAACGGCGATTCGATCCGATACGTCCATAACCTCATCAAGTTCAAGCGAGATAAGCAAAATGGCTGCACCGCGGTCACGCTCGCGAATAAGCGCTTTATGAACGAACTCGATGGCGCCCACGTCAAGGCCTCGTGTTGGCTGAATGGCAATGAGTACATCAGGTTCACCGGACACCTCACGCGCAATAATAACTTTCTGCTGATTGCCTCCGGAAAGACCTCCTGCAGCGTGATCAAAACAACCCGCCGGCCTAATGTCAAACTCTTCAACAAGCTCTTTGGCAAACTCATTCACCTTGGAATAATCCAAAGAAATTCCTTTGCCAAATCGCTCTTCGCCATGGCGCTCGAGCACCGTATTTTCGGCTACCGAGAAGGGCAACACCAAGCCCCAGCGTTGACGATCCGAAGGGATTGTTGCTACCGAATGGTTAATAACATTGCGCGGCGTTGTGGCCTGTATTTCTTCACCGCGGATGGCAATGGTACCCGACTCGGGTTTCACCAGAGCGTTTATGGCATCGGCAAGCTCACGCTGACCGTTGCCGTCAATACCGGCAAGACCCACAATCTCACCGGCACGAACTTCCAAATTAAGGCCGTTGACCTGCTCGATACCACGTTCATCCTTTACGTGAAGATCACGGATGGAAAGCAGTACCTCTCCCGGCTTTGCGGGCTTCTTGTCAACGTGCAAATTAACATTGCGGCCAACCATCTTATTCGCCAGTTCCGTTTCATTGGTCTTTGAAACGTCAACGGTGCCCATGTATTTACCGCGACGAATAATGGTGCACTCGTCAGCCGAAGACATAATCTCTTTCAGCTTGTGCGTAATAATAATGATGGTTTTGCCTTTGCTCACCAAATCTCGCATGATCTGAATGAGTTTCTCAATCTCTTGCGGAGTCAACACCGCGGTTGGCTCATCAAGAATCAGTGTGTCGGCACCACGGTAGAGCGCTTTTAGAATCTCAACACGCTGCTGCATACCAACCGTGATGTCTTCAATCTTTGCATCCGGATCAACATCAAAACCGTACTCGTTAACGATCTCGAGGACCTTCTCACGTGCCTTCTTTGGATCGAGAACTCCCGCAAATGACGTGACCTCATCGCCGAGTACGATATTCTCGGTTACCGTAAAGTTATCAACCAACATAAAGTGCTGGTGAACCATGCCAATACCCTGTGCAATGGCATCATTTGGATTTGAGATGTCTACATGCTTGCCATTGAGGAAGACTTCTCCCTCGTCCGCAGAATAGAGGCCGTAGAGCACGTTCATCAAGGTACTCTTACCTGCGCCGTTTTCACCCAGGATGGCATGGACGGATTGTTTGCGTACATCCAAGTCAACGCAATCAAGCGCCTTGAACGTGCCAAACACTTTCGTAATGCCATGCATTTGGACGGCATATTCCGAGTTAGCTTCCACGAGCCACCTCCTTTTCCCTCACGCTTTACCACCAAGGGACCCAAAAGGGCCCCTTGGCTGTAAAACCATTCACTACACGAAGCGAGAAGCCGTAAGCCTTAGGTCCTCTCACCACATACTTACTCGCTTTATGCGAGGCTCTTCTCGTACTTTGCAAGATCGTCCTTATTGGCAGGAGGCACAATCGAGCCGGCCTTGATCTTGTCGGCTGCTTCCATGGCACCCTTGTAGACCTCATCGCCCATGAGCTTGTGGTCCTCAGGAATACCGACAGCGTCATCAGTAAAGCCCAGCTCAACGGTCTTGCCGCCCTTGTCTCCGTCTTTCAGAATCTTCTTGGAGACGTCAACAACGGCCACGTTAACCTTCTTAAGTGCAGAGGTAAGAACGTTCTCGGGTGCCAGATACGCCTGATCCTTATCGACGCCAATGGCAAACTTGCCCGCATCCTTAGCGGCCTCGATAACACCGGTACCAACACCGCCGGCAGCGTGGAAGACAACATCGCAGCCGTCGGAGAACATCTTTGCGGCGATGGACTTGCCCTTTGCGGCATCGGTGAAGGAGTCGGCATACTGGGACTGAATCTCAACGTTCAGGCTCTGCTCTTTGTTTGCAAAGAGAACACCGGCCCTGTAGCCATACTCAAACTGGTCGATGATGGCAGATGTGATACCGCCAACGAAGCCAACCTTACCCGTCTTAGTGGTGCGAGCTGCAATGTAGCCAACGAGGAACGAAGGCTCCTGAGCGCGGAAGGTAACACCCGTAAGGTTGGAAATTGAGCTGTCGTCATTACCATTGTCGATAATGGCAAACTGAACGTCGGAGTTCTTCTTTGCAGCCTCGACAATAGCGTCTGCCATGGCAAAGCCTACACCCCAAACAAGCTGGGACTTGTCGTCAACAGCCTTGTCAAGGTTGGTAGCGTAGTCAGACTCCTGCTTTGACTCAAGATAGCTGACGTCCCAACCCTCTTCTTTCTGAAGCTGCTGCATACCTTCCCATGCAAGCTGGTTGAATGACTGGTCATTGACACCGCCAGTATCGGTAACCATCTCAAGCTTTGCCTTGGTCGTAGCCTTGCTGTCGTCGCCTGCATCCTTCTTGGTGTCGTCTTTCTTTGAGCCGCCGCAAGCCGTAAGACCTGCAAGAACAGCCATTGCACCGGCGCCGGCAGCACCAGCAACAAAGCCACGACGTGAAACAGAATTGCTCATCGGACTCTCCTTACCTTTGTCCATCCCCGCATGTGCCGGGATCTCTTAAAGGGGACCATTTCCCCTTACTATCACCTGAGAAGTTGCTTGAAAAAGCAGCCTTCACATGGTTTAAACTACACGGCGAGAAGCACCTTTTTGTCTGAATATCTTGGAACATACAGTGCTTCTCGTTGAAACTTACTGCGATTCAGGAAGGGCAAGTGAAAGCGCTACTTCCATCATCTGTGTAAAGCTTGTCTGACGCTCTTCAGCCGAAAGGGATTCCCCTGCCAGAGGAAGATCTGATATGGTCAAAAGGCACAGCGCATGCTTTTTTGCATGCACGGCATTGAGATAGAGTGCTGCAGATTCCATCTCAACCGCAAGAACACCCATGGATGCCCAGCGGGAAAGAGCCGTTTCGTCCGCGCCGTAGAACGTGTCACTGGAAAGAACATTGCCTACGCGTACCGGATATCCGAGTTTCTCCGCGCCACTCACCGCACGACGAAGCAAATCATAATCAGCGATTGGCGCATACGTTCCCGGCAGGTTGAATTGAGCCGCATAGTTTGAATCGGTGCAGGCGCCCATGCCCACCACGATGTCGCGCAGCTTAACGCCATCGGCTAAGCCGCCGGCAGAGCCAATACGAATGATATTGTCGACATCATAGAAATTGAAGAGCTCGTATGAGTAGATACCGATGGAAGGCATGCCCATACCCGAGCCCATAACGGAAATAGGATGACCCTGATACGTACCGGTGTATCCGAACATATTGCGCACGGTGTTGAACTGCTCAACATTCTTGAGGTACTTCTCGGCAAGCAGCTTTGCGCGGAGTGGGTCTCCTGGCATAAGCACGGTCTTTGCAATTTGGCCTTCAACGGCCGCGTTATGCGGGGTAGGAGTTGCAGACATTTAATCCTCCTTCAAGATTTCAGAAACATGCGACGTACCCACGCCCAACTGAGGAGCACCAAGATACTCAAGGACTGTCTCCGCAAGATCGGCAAATGTGGGGAGTGTATGCAGATTTGCTCCAGCCTTCACCCGCGGACCACATATCAGCCATGGCACATACTCACGCGAATGGTCGGTTGAAGGCGTCACAGGATCACAGCCGTGGTCAGCGGTAATCATAAGCAAATCATCCTCACCAAGACCTGCCATAATCTCAGGGAGCTTCTCGTCAAAATACGAAAGCGCCTTTGCGTATCCATCCACATCATTGCGATGACCATAAATCATGTCCGTATCCACCAGATTGGTGAAACACAGACCATGGAAATCTTTATGCGTTGCTTCAATTGTTTTTTCAATACCCTCGGGGTTACCTGAAGTGAATACGTGATCGGTGGTTCCACGATGCGCAAAGATGTCGTAAATCTTACCTACGGAAAGCACGTCAAAGCCGTGGTCCTTCAGTTGATCCAACATGGTAGTGCCTGTTGGCTCAAGCGAGAAGTCATGGCGGCGAGAAGTGCGTGCATAGGGCCACTCACCCTCAAACGGACGGGCGATTACGCGAGCAACGCCATGCTTTCCCTGAAGAATCTTGCGCGCAATACGACAATACTCATAGAGTGTCTCAACGGGAACAACATCCTCGTGAGCGGCAATTTGAAATACGGAATCGGCTGAGGTATAGACGATAAGAGCTCCGGTATCAACCATCTCTTTACCAAAGTCTTTTATGACTTCAGTTCCTGAATAGGGCTTATTGCAAAGAACCTTACGTCCGGTCTGCCGCTCAAACTCCTCGATGATTTCTTTTGGAAAACCCTCGGGGTATGTTGGAAAACGCTCAGGTGATATAACACCTGCCATCTCCCAGTGGCCTACCGTTGTGTCTTTTCCTGCCGAGCGCTCTTGCATACGCGCAAACGCACCGGTGGGATGCTCGATAGGAGCTAAATTTGTCTTATACACCGAATCAAGTGCACCATCAATATTCAGAAGACCGAGCTCTGTCATATGAGGGATATGCAAGCAAGGACTTGTGCCACAGGCACACAGCGTATTGCTGCCTTCATCTCCATATGCAGAAGCGTCAGGCTCTTCTCCAATACCAAAACTATCAAGTACAACGACAAACACACGTTTTGCCATGAATACCTCCTGTTCTGCAGGTTCCTTCTTGGACAAATCAAAAAGCAACCGCACAAATGTACAAGACTATATTTTATTACACTCTTTTTTCTCTCAGGCTCAGACATGCTTGGTTTACCGGTCAGCGTTTAATTAATTCTGCAAACGGTAGTAAGCAATTGCTTACTACCAAAATAGAAATCAACAACACGCTCGCACCGAAGATTCTCAAGATAAAAGAAGGGAGAGTCGCTATTTGTCTTAATTTTTCTATATAAAAACCGAAACTCTTGCGGTACACTAAATCATGTAGATTTTGTTCAGACTAAAAGAAAGCGATATCATAGTATGCTTACAGAAAGAGAACAGCAGATCTTCAACTGGATCAAAGAGCAGCCTTCTATTACCCAGAAAGAAATTGCCGAACGAGCAGGCATTTCTCGCTCATCAGTATCCGTACACATCAGCAATCTCACCAGTAAGGGAGCCGTCCTTGGACGTCGCTATATCTTGTGTGACGCTCCCTATGTCATGGTAATCGGTGCCGCCAATATGGATATTGCCGGAAGTCCCGATGGAAAACTCATCGCTTCTGACTCAAACCCCGGTACGGTACGTATGTCTGCCGGTGGCGTTGGTAGAAACATTGCTCACAACCTCGCTCTTCTCGGCAGTAAGGTACGTCTTCTTACCGCATTCGGACAAGACGCAAACGCTCAGGAGCTCAAAGACGGCTGCTGTGCCGTTCATGTTGACATTGATCCTTCAATGACCATTCCCGGTGAGCCCACATCTACGTACCTCTTTATCATGAATGAGCATGGCGAGATGCAGCTTGCGATTGCCGATATGGACATCTATAGATACCTCACGCCTGAGCGCATGGAAGAGCGCATGGATCTTATCGACCATGCCGCCGCGGTTGTAATTGACACAAACCTGCCCCAGGAAACGCTCCGCTATCTCGCTGATCACGTCAGCGCTCCTATCATCTGCGATCCCGTCTCCACTACAAAGGCCAAGAAAATCCGTCACCTGATTGGTCGTTTCCATACGCTGAAGCCCAACCGTCTTGAGGCTGAATTGCTCTCCGGAATCACCATCCACGATGACGCATCCCTTGAGCGCGCAGCCAAAGAGCTGCTCGAAACAGGCCTTAAACGCGTCTTTATTTCTCTTGGCTCTGACGGACTTTACTGCGCCGATGAAAACGAAGCCTTTAAGCTTCCGCTCCACGAGACAAAGATTGTCAACATGACCGGAGCCGGAGATGCCATGGTTGCCGGAATTGCATGGGCATTCACCAAAAAAGCCTCGCTTAAGCGCACGGGTTGCATTGGCCTGGCCGCAGCTGAAATCGCAACGGAGAGCGCCTCTACCATCAATTCGGCACTCACCGGTTCTGCCGTACTGCACCGCATCAAAAATTAAGCCGATAGGATGGATATGCCAAAAATGAATAAAACTATGAATGAATTTCTCGAGATTTCTCCTGAGGTAACCGAAGCGCTTGCCGCCCATAAGCCAGTTGTCGCACTTGAGTCAACCATTATTTCTCACGGAATGCCGTATCCGCAAAACGTGGAGACCGCACTCAAGGTTGAGCAAATCATTCGAGACAACGGTGCCATACCCGCAACAATTGCAATCATCAATGGACGCCTGCGCGCCGGGCTTTCTGCGGATGAGATTGACTATCTGGGCAAAAAGGGTCGTGAGGTTGCCAAGGTAAGCCGTCGTGACTTACCGATTATTGTCGCCGAGAAGGGCGACGGAGCAACTACCGTTACCACTACCATGATTATTGCTCATATGGCCGGCATCGATGTTTTTGCCACCGGCGGTGTCGGAGGCGTTCACCGTGGAGCGGAAACAACGATGGACATCTCCGCAGACCTGGAAGAGCTTGCACAGACTCCCGTTATGGTTATCTGCGCCGGTGCAAAATCCATTCTTGATCTTGGATTAACGCTTGAATATCTTGAGACCAAGGGCGTTCCCGTTCTTGGATACCAGACCGATGAACTCCCCGCATTCTATACGCGAAAGAGTGGTTTTAGCGTTGATCGCAGAGTTGACTCGCCGCGTGAGCTGGCTGAGATTTTCCACGTCAAGCGTGAGCTGGGACTTACCGGCGGAATGTTGGTAGGAAATCCCATTCCTGAAGAATATTCGATGGACAAAGCCGTCATTGATGCCGCTATAGAACAAGCACTTACGGACGCAGCCGCACAGGGCATCCACGGCAAAGAAACAACCCCGTTCCTCTTGGCAAAAGTTGCCGAGATCACCGGCAACGATTCGCTTGAAGCAAACATCCAGCTCGTCTTTAACAATGTTGCTCTTGGTGCAAAAACCGCAGCTGAGCTTTGCAAGCTTAAGCAGGCGTAATAACGGCAAAGATCGATGCAGGCAGGAACCTATATGGCGAGAAGACCTGAGATATAGTTCTGCATAGCGTCCTGCAAAAATATCCACGTATAGGACAAAACACCGCCACCCTCAAGGATGGCGGTGTTTTTATCTTGTCTTAAACCTTAGGTGAAACAGTGGTTTTGGCGAAACCTTACTCAGAAACGATTGCAATGCCACTTGAAACACCAAGGCGATCGGCTCCGGCCTCAACCATTGCAAGCGCCTCGTCTTTGGTGTGAATACCGCCGGCAGCCTTCACCTGACACGCGTTGCCTACGGTCTCGCGCATAAGTTGAACGTCGTGGACGGTTGCGCCGCCTGTGCTAAATCCCGTACTTGTCTTTACAAATGCAGCGCCAGCTGCAAGGCAATCCTTACAGGCGCGCACGATCTGCTCGTCATTCAAAAGGCAGCACTCAAGAATGACCTTAACGGGAATGGTTCCCGCAGCTTCAACAACGGCTTTTATATCAGCTATAACGTAGTCGTCATCGCCGGCAACGAGGTGTCCGCCGTTAATGACCATGTCAATCTCGGTTGTCTTGTCTGCAACGGCCTGCCTGGCTTCCGCCACCTTTGCCGCCGTTGAGCAGGCTCCCAAAGGAAAGCCGATGCACGTTGTGATGCCAACTCCGGACCCCTCAAGCTCCTTGTGGGCAAGCGTTGTCCAGCAACTATTTATTGCCACCGTCTTAAAGTGATACTCGCGGGCCTCTGCGCAAAGCTTCTTAATGTCCTCAGCTGTTGCATTTTGCTTGAGATTTGTGTGATCGATAAGACCATTGAGCTCCATGTTTCCTCCTGTACGTACGACTTTGATGTACACCTTAACCACATCTTGGCTGAGTCTCGTTGCGTTGCATCTAGCTGCACTGCACCTCAACACGATCAGTGACATTACGAAGTCGTATCATCGTTTTCTCACGTATCCAACATAATGCATAAACACTGTGTATTACAAACACAAACATACATTGTACGTCTCGCAGGCAAAAAGCAGCCAACTCTTCGGCGAACGAATCTTTTTGGCCGTTTACGGGAAACGTTTTATATCAAAAAGCCCGGGCCGCACAACACGACCCGGGCCAGCATCTGCATCACTCAAATGAATGAATCTTAGAACTCAACAGGCAGATCATAGTAGACGCACTTGAGCAGCTGCTCCATCTCTTCCTGCGTAGGCTTACGCGGGTTGGAAAGGGTGCAAGCATCCTCGATAGCAAGGCGTGCAACCTCGGGAGCCTTCTCGAAGAACTCCTTCTCATCAATGATAGAGGTCTCAGACTTAGTGCCGCCCTCGCCGTAATTCTTAATGCCCTGTGGAACGTCCAAAGAATCGTTGATGTCACGGATCTTCTGGACCAACGCAGCTACGAGCTCATCCTCGGTCTCGCCCTCAAGATGCAAAATCTCCTTGGCAATGTAAGCATAACGAGTCTTAGCGCGGGCATCACGAGCGTTGAACTGGATAACCTTGCCAAGATACATGGCATTGGCGCAACCATGGATGATATGTCCGCCAGAGAACGCAGCACCGGTCTTGTGAGCCATGGAGTGAACGATGCCCAGAAGACCAGAGGAGAATGCAATACCGGCGATGCACTGTGCTTCATGCATGTGCTGACGTGCTTCTTTGTCGCCCTTGTAAGACTTTGGAAGCCACTCAACGATCTCACGAATGGCGTGCAGAGCGTCTGCATCGGTAAACATGGAAGCTGCAGTGGAGACGTATGCCTCGATAGCGTGGGTCAGTGCGTCCATACCGGTATGAGCAACGAGCTTCACGGGCATGCCATAGGTAAGCTCGGGGTCAACAATAGCGACGTCAGGAGTAATCTGGAAGTCAGCAATTGGGTACTTAACGCCCTTCTGATAGTCGGTAATAATCGAGAAGGCCGTGACCTCGGTTGCGGTGCCGGAAGTAGAGGAAATTGCGCAGAAGTGAGCCTTGGTGCGGAGCTCAGGAAGGCCAAAGACCTTGCACATATCCTCAAAGGTTGTCTCAGGATACTCATACTTGATCCACATTGCCTTCGCGGCGTCAATTGGCGAGCCACCACCGATGGCAATAATCCAATCAGGCTGGAACTCAGACATCTGAGCCGCGCCCTTCATAACCGTCTCAACGGACGGGTCAGACTCGACGCCCTCAATGTGAGCAACCTCAAAGCCTGCGGACTTCAGGTCGTTCTCGACGTCATCCAGGAAGCCGCCACGACGCATCGAGCTGCCACCGGAGACGATAATTGCCCTCTTGCCTGTAAGGTTTTTGACCTCGTGGCGTGCGCCCTCACCAAAGTACAGGTCGCGCGGGTTCGTAAAACGTCCCATATCATTTCCTCTCTCTATTTTTCCACCATATCCCATATATAGCGGACAAACGAGGACTTGCTTCCTCGTTTTTTGTACACGATTTTTCGCTTATGCGTACAAGACACCATTTCGTAATCTATCACAAATATGCAAAAACTGATAACGTTAATACGCCAACGGTATGAACAAAACCGCCGGCATGATCTTGTCAGCACGGTTTCAAAAACAGAAATGCCCTAACGCTTGACCTTAAACAGTTGCAACCGACAGGAGAGCCTTTGGCGTTCGATCCAAAAAAGGAAGACTTTGATCGCCTGTTTATCCATCATTTGATAGAGACAGGTGCTACCGAACCACCTGATCCTCAGCAGTTCAACTCCTATGTTGCGCACTTCTCGGACAATCCTGACGCACTGATAACCTCAGATGAAGACAAGGCATTCCACCTTACGGCACAAGCTGTCGAGAAGATCGACTATCTCCTGCCAACTGTGAATGAGCCGGAAGGCAAGCCCCTTGAACTCGACAGCCAAAAACTCCTTGCACGTGCCTGTGAACTTGACCCCCATTGCTTTGACGCGCTCCGCATGCATCAAGCAATGGCTTGTACTGTGCTTGAGGATCACTTCCAATACCTCGTTGCACAAGAGGAAGAAGTTCATCAGACCTGTATCGAAAAGGGCGCTGCCGCCGCAAAGGGTGTCTCTGAAGAGTTCGCGGAGGCCGTCGTTGAACTCGCAATGCGTCCCTATTATCGCTGGCTCGCGGCCCTTGCAACCAGGGCTCTTCTTTCAGGTCGCAATAAGGCTGCTATTTCCTATGGCCAGAAGCTCTTCTCGCTTGATCCAACCGACTTTGGTGACATTCGTTTTACGCTTGCACTTGCGTACGCAAAACTTGAGGATGCCAATGGTTTGGAAAAGTTGGAAAAACAGTATGAGACCGTTTTTCCACCCCAACCTCCGGATGATGCGTGGATGACACTGGCGCGGATGGCACTTGCATTTAAGGAAAATAACCGTGAATATGCAAATGACCTGCTAGATAAACTGCTTGCACGCTACGAAACCGGTGCGCTTACGCTCTTTATGCAACGAGACCTCCCGGAGGGTGAGTACGCCCGACTGAATGTCGAGCCCTATTCGGAGGATGAGTTGATCCTTGCGGTCTCTGAGGCAGCCGTTCTCTTGCAGGAAGGCAATGATTTCACGGGTCGCGGCATTTTTGGACGCTGGCTTAGCAGCGAGATTGAGCGGCGTTATCCCGCACGCATTAAAGACTTTCAAGCAGACTTTTTGCATACCATAGACAATCTGCGCGATATAACGAACTTCGGAGAAGGTTTTACTTTCGGAGACGGTTTTGATTTTGGAGACGGTCTTATCTTCGGAGCGGGCGGAGGGGATCTTTCATGAATCTCACCGAGGAACTGGTTCAGAGATGCGCCCTCAAACGACGCGCCTCTATCGGCTCAATGTCCGACGCTGCCTATGAAGAACTTCTTTTGGCGGTTCAATCCGACCTCAAGTCGTATGCTTCCGAAACCGATGAGCTCCCCATGTACCACCTTGCGCAAGCGGTTAAGCGATACCAAGACTCCCAGATCAATGACGATTCCTACACCGACGAGGAGTTTGTGCAGGCTCGCATCACACGGCTCCAGACGTTTTTGTACGCACTAAAAAACATTCGCGAAAAGTACGGTGAAAACACCGATCTCTTACGTATGGATGCGCTCATTCATGCATCCGACCCCGAAAGCCTGCTCCAAGCACTGCTCGCAATCCAAAACCAGGCGGAAAAAGAAGCAAAACGTACTTCCAATCTTGAAGACTCAAAGATCTCCGCAACAATCCCCCACGACATGTGGGCCGATGTCTTTACACGGCCTCGATTACGACTACAGGCAGCAATTGGCCGGACGTATGCGGACACCGCTCGATTCAAGCTTGCCGCCACGACCTGCGAGCAGCTTTTGGAAGAATCTCCCTCTGATGCAGTCGGAGCCCGCTTCACGCTGGCTCTCACGTATGCGCGCCTCGAAGATGAGGCAGCGCTCAACAGGCTTGACGACAGATTCAATCACCACAGCAATGCGTGGATTGAGCTTGCCCGCGCCATCCTGCTCTTTAAGCTCTCACGTATCAGTTCCGCGAGAAGAGCGCTCAAGAGCTACCAGATGAACACCGAAGGCGGAGCATTTGCCCTTCTGCACCCTACCTTCGTTGATATATACATCCCCGACAGGCCGGAAGTAAAAACTGGCAGTTTTAACGAAGCACTTCTCGCCATTCATGAAGCGGAACCTGTCATTGTTGACGTTCCGGATTTTGTTGAATGGGCAGGTAACATCTCGGAATTTGCTGCCGCATCCGATGCATACGCCGCAGCAAATGGATTTGATTTGGATGAATAAATAAAATTGCTCCCGATTGAGGCTCACGTTTGCTATACTCTTTCTTTGCGTCCCCATCGTCTAAAGGTTAGGACATCGCCCTTTCAAGGCGGCAATGCGAGTTCGATTCTCGCTGGGGGCACCATATGACGAGAAAAGCCGCCGGTCACGCGCCCGACGGCTTTGTTTGTATTCATCCTCAATCTTGTATCAGGCCTTCGCTATTTGCTCTCTTACCTCTATTTGCTTTCACCCGTTATGTATCTCGGATTTTATTCGTCTTTGACCTCATCTTCATCGCCATCATCGTCAATGCCGAGAAGTTCGTCGGCTTCACTCAATGAGCCTATTGCCGTCACACCCTTGAGAGTACGCTCCATTGCTCGCGTACGCGTACCAACAAGTCCGTCGATGGTCTTTGAAGCCGTACTGAGCTGCTTTTGCGCCTTCTCAAGCTCCCTACGGTACTTAGGAAGTTCTGCTTTAACTGCGGAAAGCACCTTCTGTATCTCGTCTGCCCGCTTTTGGATTGCCACGGTCTGAAAGCCCATTTGCACGGCGTTGAGCAGCGCTGCCATGGTAGATGGCCCTGCGACGTTAACGTGCCATTCGCGCTGGATCTGCTCAACCAGCCCCGTGCGATTGACCACCTCGGCATACAGGCCCTCAAACGGAAGGAACAGGATGGCAAACGAGGTAGTGGCCGGCGGAGCAACGTACTTCTCGTGAATATCTTTTGCCTCGCTCTTTAGGCGGTTCTCAAGCTCTTTCCAAGCAGTCTCAACGGACGCAGCATCTCCTGTGTCCTTTGCATCTTCCAAGCGCCCATAGGTTTCACCGGGAAACTTTGCATCAATGGGCAGATACACGAACTCATCGTCATTACCGGGGATCTTGACGGCAAACTCAACCCTGTTTGAGCTGTCAGGAACGGTGGCAACGTTGGTGTCATATTGCTCGGGAGAAAGTACTTCCTCAAGAATTGCTCCAAGCTGGACTTCGCCCACAATACCTCTGGTCTTAACGTTGGAAAGAACTTTGCGCAGGTCGCCGACACTTTCCGCCATCCCGCGCATCTCTCCCAGACCTTTGGAAACGGCTTCGAGCTGATCGTTCACCACCTTAAACGACTGGCCGATACGATCGTTTAAGGTCTTTTGGAGCTTATCGTCAACTGTGGCACGAATCTGCTCAAGACTCTTGCCGTTGTCCTCTCGAATGGCGGTGAGCTGCTGAGAAACGCTGTCCTGAACACCCTTCAGCGTATTACTAATGCCAGCCTGCATGTCGGCACGACCTTTTTCCTGGGCCACACGGACGTCTCCGAGCTCCTTTGATGTCTTTACCTGGAAGTCGGCCATTGCGCGCTCCAGACTATCCACCTTGTCAGTCATAGTAACAAGACGTCGATCAAGTCCGTCAACCGCCACTTGTGATTGCTCTCGTGTGTGCCTCATCTCAGAGTCGATTTTTTGATTGATAGCTACCTCTGAGCCTGAAGGGTCTTTTGTGCGGATCCACGACATACCTGCAAAAATAGCAGCGACAAGAGCAGCTCCGGCAGCTACGATCAAAATTAATGTATCTGTTTGCATAATTGCACCAACTCCGATTTGATCTGTTTATCCTTACACTGCGGGTTTCATAATCATCTTATACACAATTGAAGTTTAAGAATCTACAAAGGTAACAAATTTCCAAAAGCAAGAGCGAGAAGTACCTGGAATCCAAGTACTTCTCGCTCTATAAAATAACTGCACCAAAGCGTAATGACACCGTTAGTGTGTTACATCCTCAAAGAACTCCCACGCTTCAGCGTCGGTCGCCCCTTCATGCACAATCTTTCGAACTGCCTCAGCCATCTGCAGAGGATGAGTACTCTGGAAGATATTGCGTCCCATATCAACGCCGCGAGCACCCTTGCGGATAACGTCATATGCAAGGTGTAAAGCATCACGCTCGGGCAATTTTTTGCCTCCGGCAACTACAATCGGTACCGGACAGGCTGCCACAACCTCTTCAAAGTCCTCGCAGTCGTAGGTCTTAACAATCTGTACACCCATCTCAGCAATAATACGAGTTGCCAATTTGAAGAAACGACCGGTGCGTTCCATATCCTTTCCAACCGCACAGACACCCAGCGTTGGAATGCTGTAATGAAAACCAGCATTCACTACCTGGCTCAAATTGTCGATACTGGAAAGCTGTCCATCGCCGCCGATGAATGTCTGAACGGCCATGCAATCGGCATTCATGCGGATAGCATCTTCAATATCCACGGCAACAACCTCATGAGAAAGATCTGCTTGAAGCATCGAGGAGCCCGAAGTTACGCGAAGCGCAATTCCTTTTGAAATCTGAGGAGGAACGCAACTGCGAATTGCGCCTCGCGTACCCATAAAGCAGTCCACATAGGGGGCAAGTTTTGGGAGCAACAGATCAAGACGCTCAAGACCGGCGGTCGAACCCATGAAATACCCATGGTCAAACGCAAACATAACCGTGTTGCCGCTTTTGGGATCAAAGATATTAGAGAGATGCTTTTGCATACCCCAATCAAGATTGTTGGCACCTTTTACATAAAATCCCTGGTCATTGGCAAAGGGAGTATCAATGTGATAATCCTTAGCAACTTTAAGGCCATCAAGATCAGCCATATATGTCCTTTCTTTGAAACGAACCTGTGCTGCGCCAATAGAGGCAGTAATCGACGCGGCACAGGGAATTACAACGAAACTAGCTGAAGCAAAGCTTGCATCCAATACACACGAGAACGGTTTACCATCCTCTTAAAGTATCTTTGGATTCTAGAATGCGTAGTTGTTCATGTTCTCTTTCGTGAATACAAGGCGCTCGGGGAGAAGTACCACGCCATTGTTCTTCTCGGCAGTCTTGGCACCCTCGGCAATAGAGTCATTGGCCTCCACTTTGACATCGCCAATGCTTGGGATGGAGATAGTATCGCCGACCTTGACTTCGTTACCGGCTGCGAGGAATGCTGCAACGTAGCAGCCCATGGCACCCTGAACGGCACAATCCCAAAGACCCCAGTTATAAATGGTTCCATGCTCACAATAAGACTTGATGGACTGTGGAGAAGCAAAGCCGGTAATGGTCACCTTTTTAGCATCGTAGCCCTTGTTCTCTGCCGCCTGGAGCTGGCCGGGAAGAGCAGTGGAGTCATTGCAGATAATGAGATCAATCTCCGGATAGGCATCGAGAATTCCCTCACCAATGGTGATTGCCTGCTCTGCATCCTGATTGGAATAGTAGTTCTCGTGAACGTTCTTCCACTTTGGATATTTCTCTTTGATAATCTTCTGTGCAGCCACCTGCCAAGAATTCTGATCGGTCACCGTCGCCTGAGAGTAATGCCAGACGTAGGTAATCTCATCCTTTTCGGGGTCTTTACCGCGCTCTTTAAGGCCAGCAACGCCCATGTCAACAAGCATCTGTCCAAGGATCTCCGGGGTCCCTTGGGAAACCATCAACGTACGATCCTCGGGGTTTGAGTCAGAGTCCCATGTGGTTACAACAATGCCCGCAGCCGTTGCTTTTTTGAGCGCGTCGGAAACACCGTTTGCATCTACGGTAGAAATGCTGATTGCATCCACGCCATTGGCAACTGCCTGATTAATGACGGATACCTGAGCGGAAACGGATGCGGTTGCATCGCCGATGTAATCGACGGTAAATCCCCATTCCTTCGACTTCTCCTGAGCGCCTTTGTTGGCAGACTCAAAGAATGCATTGCCGGTGACCTTCGGAATGAATGCCACAGTCTTGCCCTTGACATCTCCGCCGCCGGACTGCTTTTTATCGCCGTCATCCTTCTTCGTCTCACCGCCACCGCCGTTACAGCCCGTAAGAGCGAGGCCGGCAGTTACCGCCGTAAAACCAGCTGCACCAATAAAACCGCGACGAGTCATATCTTGCATAGTCGAACCTCCCTTTCGTGTGTCCGGCACACACCGGACACGAGCTTCCCGAAGCGTTAGGCCTCGGCTGATTTGCCACTCCCCATGAGCAGCGATTGTAAAAACGTACCGATATGCATACCGCTTGCCGCCGAGCGGAACACGATAACGACAACAAGCAAAATGCCAACAGGAATATTGAGGTACTGCGGGCTCACCTTGAAACACAGTGGTAAGCCAAAGCGTAAAAATGCGATTACAAAAGATGCAAGGGCAGTACCCACGATGGATCCCTTGCCACCGGTGGAAAGCGTGCCGCCCAAAACAACGGCCGTAATGATATCCATTGTCAGATCGGCACCGAGATCTGATTTTGCGGTTCCCAGATATGCCGTCAGCACAATACCTGCAATAGCTGCCGACAATGCACTTAACATATAGGTGGACATAATAACGCGACGACTGTTGATACCTGAAAACTCTGCAGCGCTTTGGTTAACACCCACAAGCGTGATACGCCGCCCATACTTCGTCTTATGCAGCAATATAAAAGCGATACAAAGCATAAGTACATATATCAGCAGCTGGAACGGAATGATGCCAAAAAGCTGAAAGTTAGCTACAAATTTAAACTCGGGCGGAAAGCCGCCGATACCTTGATAACTTTCGGTTTTTGAAAGCGTAGAAATCAGAAGCGCCAGGCCTGAATACAAGAAGCTTCCGCCCAATGTAACCACCATAGCCTGAACGCGACAGTAGGCAATAAAGAAGCCGGACAGTGCACCGCAGGCAACGGCTAAAACAACGGCAACCGCCACCGCGCCCCAAATGGGAAGACCAAAATCCTGCCAGCTCACACCAATGGTAATGGATGTAAGCCCCACAAGAGATGCTACTTGGATATCAATACCACCCGTCACCATAACCAGCGTGACAAAAAGTGAAATCATAAAAACAGGCAAATTGTCGTTAATGCTCGTAAACAGCAATGCCGGACGCAAAAACTTCGCATTGGTAGAGCCAAAAACAGCAAATTCAATCACCAGAAGAGCTACGAGGATGAGGTTCCAACTGGTTTGGCCGTGAGTTAGGAGTCGTTTTATCTTCTCGCCCATCAGCGCTCACCTCCCCTTGTGTCCGAGGAGTCCAAGACTTCTGCTCCAAATTCAGCAATCTGCTCGGCAAGTTGCTCTGAAACCGGCTTCTGGGCAACACGAGCATTCAAGCGAGCGTGTCGATTTTTAACGATTGAGCGGTGCTGAAGCAGCGCGTCCACGACAACAATGACAATCAAAATAACACCCGTAATGGCATTATCATAATTTGACGAGAAGCCCATAAAGACCAATAAATAGCTGATGGACGCCATGATGACAGATCCAACAGCGGCACCGAGTACGGAGCCGACTCCTCCCAGAAGGCTCACTCCGCCAAGAACGCATGCTGCAATGGCTTTCATCTCGTAACCATTGCCGGACATCGGTGTCACAAAACCAATACGACTGCAGAAAAGGACTCCTCCCACTGCAGCAAACACGCCGCACAGCACATATGCCAAAATCTTGGTACGAAGCGTCGGAATGCCCACGAGTGTAGCGCCGTTTGCATTGTCGCCAACCGCCGCAAACCAACGGCCCCGACGAGTCTTGGTGAGCACCATATGGATAATAACAACAAGTGCAATAACCGCACAGTAATAGACCGTAAGGTCACCAACGCCCGTTACCGCAGAGAAATCCTTGAAACTTTTAGGCAAGTTTTCAACCCACGCACCATTGGTATACACATATATGATGCCGCGAAGGATTCCGTTCACTCCCAGCGTAAAAATAAGTGACGGAGCCTTCATGACAGCGACTCCCCATGCATTGATAAGGCCAATGGCCGCTCCAATGACAACGCCAACAACAACCGCAGCGATAAGAGGCTGTCCATCGCGGAGCATCGTTCCAACCACAGCAGCAACAAGCCCAAGGTTTGATCCAACGGACACATCAATCTCGCCGATAAAAAGCGTAAAAGCTACTCCTACCGCTACCAGCGTATAAACAACCGAAGTGTTGAAGCAGGCAGCAATGGTAACCGGTGTCAGAAAAGCCGGATTGATGGAACCCACTACAAAAAAGAGGGCAATCAAAAAGATCAAGCTACTGAGTCCGCGAGCTTTCATGAGGCGTTTTACAATATTCATCGGGCACCTCCTCACAGGCCAAATGCAGCGGACATCAAATTGTCCTGAGTAATAGCTGATTTTTTAAATTCATGGTTAATGCGGCCGCGATACATGGTGAACGCACGATCTGCAAGTTCGATAATTTCTTCCATATCAGAAGAAATTAAAAGAATTGAAACACCCTGTCTACGAAGCTCCTGGATTACCAGATACACATCGGCTCGAGCAGCTGCGTCTATCCCTCGTGTTGGTTCGTCCAAAATGACTACCTTTGGTTTAATGGAAAAAGCTCGACCGATAACAATCTTTTGCTGATTGCCACCCGACAAACCGCCAACTTCTTGAGTAAGACCGGTAACTTTTGTACGGAAATTCTCAACATATGTCTGAGAGATTGTCTGCTCTTTCTTTTTATTGAGAATCACTCTGCCTAAAACAGTACTCCCCAACAGGGAACTTGTTGTATTCTCAGAAACATCTCGTATCCTAAACAGACCGTCATTGAAGCGATCTTCCGGAACATAACTCAGTCCGGCGGCAATGACTTCCTTTGTTGGCTTGCCGGTAATGTCTTTACCGCCTACCGAACAGGTACCTCCCAGGGCTTTATCCATACCATAAATTGTTGTCGCCATCTCAGAACGACCTGCTCCCACAATGCCGGCAAGGCCCACAATCTCACCGGGATAAATGGAGAGGTTGATATCGGCAAACCCATATCCAGAAAATCCTGACAACTCAAAAACAGGCTCTGCCATATAGTCAATTTGCGCACTTTCCCGAGCCGTTTCGCGTCGAATCTCTGCGGCGTCCGGCGGAAGCAGCCCACGCACAAGATCTTCTCGCGTAAAATCTTTCACATCCCCACGCATGGCCATTACACCATCACGCAAAATACCAACACTGGTGGCAATGTCAAATACCTCTGCAAGACGATGCGTAATGTAAATAATGCCGATGTTCTTTTGCTTTAGCTCATGAATGACTGAAAAGAGACTTTTAACTTCATCAAACGTTAATGCAGACGTAGGCTCATCCAAAATCAATATTTCAGAGCGGCGCATAAGGCCTCTTAGAATTTCAACCATTCCCTGCTCAGCAATGGAAAGGGTTGACGCCTTACGTTCCAAATCAAGCTTCCATCCAATATCTCTCATTGTCTCGTCGAGAAGTGCTCTAAGCTCAGATTGGGAAGCTTCAAAACCAATGGTGATGTTCTCGCGCACACTCATGTTTGGAAAGAGCATGGGCTCTTGCGGAACCATATAAATGCTATGTGCCAAGGCAGATTTTGGATTTGAAATATCAACCTTCACGCGATCGATGGATATCTCTCCGGCATCTGCCGAGTAGATACCCATGATAATTTTCATGAGCGTTGATTTTCCAGAACCGTTGCCACCGATAAGTGCAAGTACCTCTCCAGGCCTCAGATCAAGGTCAATCCCTTTAAGCACTTCATTGGAGCCAAATGACTTATGGATTCCCCGCACAGAAAGAAGCGTATCGGATGCATCAAGCTCCTTGCTCTTTCTATCCGCCTTACACGCTCTCACCGTAGCCGGATAACCTACATCCGCACTAACATTGGAACGCTGGATGTTTGAAAGTTCATCCATTGATTCTCCCACCTATACAACCGGCAGTTGCACGTAACTACTCTTTTGACGATATAGGCAATTTTTTATATGTCATAGCTTTTGCGGGCCGAGCGGTCGTAAGTTGCCGGTAAACGGTATTTTGTAACAGTGTTGAACTATTGTTTTACTGTAATATGCGTCCCGAAAGTGAATTGTGGTATATCTAACTGTAGTTACTACAGACAAAGGATTACATCTTTTCCATAGTGAATTGTTACTTTTGTAACTATAATAAACAAAAGTAACAACTAAGGAGGATATGTTGGACGAGAAAACTTATACCTTGGCTACAAAAGCAGCATGGTACTACTACATGGAAAACTATACTCAGCATCAAATTGCAGAAGCCATGGGCCTCTCTCGAGCAAAAGTAATTCGCCTTCTTGAAGATGCTAAAACTGACGGCATTATCCAATTTAATTTCAGAAAAGACGATTCCACCCGTGTAAGTCTGGAAAAAAATCTTATCGCCGCATACGGCCTTAATGATGCCTTTGTAGTTCCCACTCCTCTCAATGAAGCCACGCTCACTCACACCATCTCTCGAGCCGCTGCGCTCTATGTCAGCGACCACCTGCGGCCCGGCGGATACCTCAATATCGGCTACGGAGACACCGTAAGTTCCATGCTCGGATATCTTGCTAAAGAGCACGAAGACCCCATCAACGTTGTAAGTATGACAGGCGGAGTCAGCTATTACCTTCCTTCCGTAAGCTCTACCGCCTATGCCATGCATCTCTTTCTTATACCATCACCTCTCATCGTGTCTTCTTCTGAAGTTCGAGATGCTCTTCTCGGCGAGAAGAGCATTCAAGAAATCTACGCCATGACCGAACACGCAGATATGAGCGTTGTGGGAATCGGCGCCGCAGTTGAAGGAGCAACGGTTCTGAGAAACGGCATCATTCGTGAATCAGAGCTTGCCATCCTGAAAATGCAGGGGTCTGTAGGAGATGTGCTCAATCATTTCTACGATTCCGAAGGCAACCCTATTACTACTGAGATAGAAAACCGCACCATCAGCACTGATATTGAGAAACTTCGCACCATGAAAAACGTCGTTGGCGTTGCGGGCGGATCGGAAAAAGTTGCTGCAATAAAGGCAGTTCTTCGTGGCGGCTACCTCAATGTCTTGGTTACAGATTCAAAGACAGCAGAGGAACTTCTTCTTTCATCAGCGTCTTCATCTCACTCATCAGACCTATAAGTCAGGAGGCTCCAATGGATACCTATCTTCTTGCACTTGATGCGGGCACCGGAAGCATACGCGCCGTTCTTTTTTCCGTCGAAGGAGAGCAAATCGGCGTTGCTCAGCGTGAATGGCAACATCGAGAAGACCCGCGCTGGCCAGGAAGTATGGATTTTAACTGGAGCTACAACTGGGAGCTTACCGTCTCTTGCATCCAAGAAGTTCTAAGCAAAACCGGCATTGACCCGCACTCCATCGCAGGCATTTCTACCACATGCATGCGCGAAGGTATCCTTCTCTACGATGCTCAAGGTCAAGAAATTTGGGCCTGTGCAAACGTTGATGCGCGAAGCGTTGACGAAGTATCACAACTCATTGCCTTAGATGCTGGTTTGGAACGTGAACTCTACCGTATAAGCGGTCAGACGTTTGCACTCGGAGCGCTGCCGCGCCTTCTTTGGGTTAAAAATAAGATGCCTGAGGTATACGAGCGCGCAGCTCATATAGGTATGTTCAACGATTGGCTGGCATATAAACTCACAGGCATTTTAGCAGTTGAACCCAGCAACGGAAGTACTACGGGCATCATGGATCTCAAGAGCCGCTCCTGGAAGCCCGAAATAGCACAGCGTTGTGGCCTTCGCGACAACCTTTTTGGTGAAGTACGCGAGTGTGGACAGATTCTAGGTACTGTTTCTGCAGAAGGATCTCGTGCAACCGGCCTTGCCGAAGGAACGCCCGTTGTCGTGGGTGGCGGAGACTGTCAACTTGGAATGGTTGGCGTTGATGCATGTGAGCCAAACCAAGCCGGTGTGTTTGGGGGTAGTTTCTGGCAATACGAATTCAATACTGCCAGCGGAGCCACCGACCCCGACTACCGCGTTCGGGTTAACTGCCACGCCATTCCCAACGTTTGGCAATACGAGGCTCTCGCGTTTAAGCCCGGTCTTGTCATGCGCTGGTACCGCGACGGTTTTTGTCAAGCAGAAAAGGCAGAAGCCGAGAAGCGCGGTGTAGATGTCTACGACCTCCTAAACGAGAAAGCAGCCCAAATCCCAGCCGGAAGTTATGGCACGATATGCTGCTTTAGCGACGTTATGAACTACATTCACTGGACTCATGCGAGCCCAACCTTTACAAACTTTGAGCTTGATCCCGAGCGCTTCAACAAATATACCTTCTACCGCGCAATCCTGGAGAACACCGCACTTCTCGTCCGCGGACATATCGAGCTTGTTAAAGATGCAACCGGAAATGAACCCGATGAATTGGTATTTGCGGGAGGTGCTTCAAAAAGCCCTCTTTGGGCACAGATTCTTGCGGATGTCTGTCATAAACGTGTTCGCGTGCCTCAAGTTAAAGAAGCTACCGCATTAGGAGCCGCAATCCTTGCCGGATATGGAGTTGGCCTCTATCCCAGCATCGCCGAGGGTGCTCATCGTGTTGTCAAATGGGAGCAAACTTTTGAGCCGAATTCTGAGGTTTTTGACGTATACGACAAACTCTATGCAACGTGGAGGAAAATATACGACGCTCAGCTGGCTCTTGCCGAGACGGGAAAGACTAAGGGGTTGTGGAGAGCGCCCGGTGTATAAACTCCACCATCCGATATGTCTTGGCATACATATGACCGTCCACATAAGCATCAACATATCTGCAGCGTACCTACTTTACTTATGATTTGTACACGAAAGGATATTTCTATGTTTGTAGTAAATGAAAATGATTTTTCCTATCGATTTGGCGATTCCGGCCCCAAATACCTTATGAAGGGCCCTCGCATGAACTATGCCGTTGTACAGTTTCAGCCAGGGCAGAATTTCCAAGCACACTATCACCATGTCATGGAGGAGAACTTCCACATTCTTAAAGGAAAAGTTGATATCGTTGTTGACGGAGAGGTACATACCCTCTCGGCGGGCGATTTCATTCACATTGAGCCCGGAGAAGTTCACTATGTCAATAATCCCTATGACAAGACCATGGTTATGATCTCCACCCTTGCACCCTTCCAGGAATCTGACAAGGTAGAGGTGGAGAATCCCAAATATTAATCTATTATTCGTACGCCAAGTACTGCCCTATAACGTCTTCAAATACCTCATGAAGTTCTGCTTGTTCTCAAGAGCAGTCGTTGTGGGGCGTCCCAAATCATCGCGAGACCCAATAGAGCAAGGCACTTCAATGAACGAAAGTTCTTCTCGCCCACGTGCCTTTGTGAGCTCAGCATCTAAGTCTTCAAAGGTATTCACCCGTACCGCATGGGGATATCCGCAGGCCTTGGCAACACCCACCAAATCAGCCGTGCCGGCAACCGTCGGCATACCGCCAACCGTCTCATGAGCGGCATTATTGATGACAATGTGCACAAGGTTGGCGGGCTTCTGTGCGCCAATGACTGCCATGGCTCCCATGTGCATGAGAGCGGCACCGTCACCGTCAATACACCACACTTTTTGCCCCGGCTTGTTCAGCGCCACTCCCAGAGCAATGGAGGACGCATGCCCCATGGATCCCACGGTCAAAAAATCACGCTCATGACTCTGACCGGCAGTTTCGCGAATCTCAAAGAGCTCGCGGCTTGCCTTGCCGGTCGTTGACACGATGGGGTCATCTCCGGCAGCACGCGCAATATGACAAACGATATCTTCTCGCACCATTGCGTTGTCGTTTGTATACGCAACCGTACCGTCAAAGGTCAGTGCGCCCTTTCTGATGACAAACGCGACGTCGCGTCCTTCGTTGAGCAGCTCGCGGAACTCCCCCATAGCAGCCGTCAACTCGTTTGCCGTTGTCTCCGAACCTACCACAAAGGAGCGAATCCCCATGTCCTCAAGCAAGCGCAGCGTTACTTCTCCCTGATAGATATGCTGGGGCTCGTCATGAACGCCCGGCTCTCCACGCCAGCCAACAACAAATATCATCGGAATGGCATAGACCTTCTCGTTCAGAAGAGAAGCCACAGGGTTGATAATATTACCCTCTCCGCTATTCTGCAGGTAAACCACTGGAACCTTACCGGTTGCCAGATGATATCCGGCGGCAAGAGCAGTACAGTTTCCCTCATTGGCAGCAATGATATGGTGCGCGGAATCAATGCCATACACACTCATAAGGTAATTGCACAGCGCTTTAAGCTGGGAGTCCGGTACACCGGTATAAAAATCAGCACCAAGCGTATCAACAAATGTTTTTACCTGCATAAATCTAACTCCTCTAAATCTAACTCCTCTAAATCTAACTCCTCAAAAGATATTCGTAGCCATGGTCAAACGCCGCCAATTCCGCAACGCTATCAAGCTCCGCAATTTGCCGCGCCTCAACGGGGCGAATTGAAAGATCTAATTCGGCAATATGGTTGTTTACCACGTCATCCCAAAAGAGCTGCTCATGACCGGTCTCTTTGTAGGCATCATGCATAAACCGTGCCAAACGCTTTGCATCCGGTGCCGAGAAGTACGACAGCCCCACCATGGCATACGTATCGCTGCCGCCTTTGCCAACCCGGACAATCTTTCCCGAATCGTCAAGATCAAACACCCAGTCGTCCGTATAACCGGAAAACTTACGGCCAAAATAGCATGACCGAGAAGGCCATGGTTGGAAAATATGCTCATCTGAAATAACCAGGTCAGCCTCGCAGATAAACGTAGCTCCCTGCTCAAGAACGTCAACGGCGGCATATATTGATGAGATGTTATTCTTCTCCAAATACTCCGTGTTCTCAACAAGCACTACGGTCGGATAGCGCTCCTCAAGATAGCAAAACTGCTCTTTGAGATACCCGACAACCACAGAGATTCTCTCAACGCCGGCCGTAACCAGCGCATTGATGACCGTTTCAATCATCGGCGTTCCGTTGACCGAAATCAACGGCTTAGGTGTGGTTTTGGTGAGAGGCGCCATGCGCGTCCCCAATCCCGCCGCCATTACAATCGCATTGGTCTTCTCGGCATTTAAACTTTTTGCACAAGCCATCCTTGTCACCTACAGCTCGTCGATGAGGCGGATGATGTCCTTAAACGGAAGGAGCTGCTCGTCAACCTCAAGTGCGCGGTGTGCCCTCAGGATACCGCGAGCCGTTTCTTGCATGGCGGGGAACGCTGCACGAATCAGCTGGTTGGCGTAGATAACGATGTTGATACCATGAGACGCAAGCTCTTCCTCCGTTGCGCCGTTAAACGACGTGGGCACAACGACAATCGGCGTTGTGGTGTCCTTCTCGCGGAAACGGTCGCAGAACTCATATATCTCGGCAGGATCTTTTTTGCGACTGTGAATCATAATGCCGTCGGCGCCGGCGTCTCTAAAGGCAAATGCTCTGGTGAGGGCGTCCTCCATACCGCGCTCAAGAATGAGGCTCTCAATGCGCGCGATAATCATGAAGTCGTCGGTCAGTTGAACCTTTTTACCTGCGGAAATCTTTGCACAAAAATCCTCAATGGGTGCCTGCGTCTGTTTGACCTCGGTACCGAACAGGGAATTCTTTTTAAGGCCGGTCTTGTCCTCAATAATGACAGCGGAAACGCCCATGCGCTCCAGCGTACGCACGTTGTAGACAAAGTGTTCCGTCAAGCCGCCGGTATCCCCGTCAAGAATGATGGGTTTGATGGTGACTTCCATAATGTCATCAACGGTGCGCAGGCGGGCGGACATATCCACAAGCTCAATGTCGGGCTTGCCGCGCTCCGTGCTGTCGCAAAGCGAGCTGACCCACATACCATCAAACTGATCGAGGCGACCGTTATGATCCACAACGGTCTTCTCGGCAATAAGGCCGGTAAGTCCGTCGTGAGCCTCAATGACCTTAACCGTCGGTGAAATGGCCAAAAGCTGCCTCAAGCGACGGCGGCGGTATTCCGGCATGGCCAGTTTCTCGCGAAGCTGCTGGTCAACTTTGCGCGCCTGCTCGCTTCTGGTATATGGCACCTCTATGAGCGTTCCGCCGTATGTGGCGAGAAGCCCCTCAATGTTGTTACGGATGGCGCGTTCGGGACCGTTTTGCCAGTTGTCGCCATGTACCACGTAATCGGGTTTAAGCGTTGCAATCACGTCATCGTAAAGATAGTCATCCTGGATAACGACGCGACTCACACCTTCAAGAGACTCGTAGAGCTTAACGCGCTCTTCTTGGGAAACCGTCGGAAACCGACTGTATCGAATGAGAGCTTTGTCACTCAGAGCTCCAACGATCACGGTTCCGTATTCCTGCGCATGCTTGAGAATGTTCAGATGCCCTCATGAATAACGTCGGTGCCAAGGGCGGTATAAACAACTGGCATAACAACTCCTTTAGAACATGCTTTATTCTGCATAGGTTACCGGCGTAGAAACGCCGATTGCGGCAAGCGCCTGCTCAAAGACTTCCCAAAATGCAACGATGTCTTCTTCGTCGAGAGCGCCAAGGGCACAGAGCCTAAACGTGCCAGCTCCTTGCATCTTACCGGGATAGATGGTAAACCCTCGCTCATAGCAATAATCGTGAACCTTTTCAAAATCCCATGCCGGATCGTCGGGATAGCGCACCGCAGCCACCAAACCTGACTGCACTTCTCGCTTCAAAGCCTCTTTCAGACCCAAGCGGTCAATACCCTGCCTGATGGCGGTCATCACACGCTGATGGCGAGCCCACTTTGCAGCCTCTCCTTCCTCAAAGTACTCTTTGATTCCCTGGCGCGCCGCATAAATAGTCTGCACGGGAGGCGTAAAGTGCATCTCACCGGTAGTCTCAAAGTACTCGTACTGCAGATACAAATTGCAATAATACGACCGTACGGGGAAGTCTTTAGAAGCTTCAACGATGTCACGACGGCCAATAACATACGACAAGCCCGTCATGGCCTGAATTCCCTTTTGCGCCGATGCCATGCAAAAGTCGATGTTATCCTCGTACACGTTAATAGGAATCATCGCATACGCCGAGGTAGAATCCGTAATAAAGAACGCACCATACTTGTGCGCAAGTGCGCCTACCTCGCGGACAGGATTCAAAAGACCTGAGCCCGTCTCATGGAAGGTCATATACACATATCCCACATCAGGATTATCTTTAAGCGCCGCTTCAATAACGTCGAGGTCAGGCGTAGTATCAACCGGCTGCTTCACCTCAACAAACGGCATGTGGTACGCCGTGAGTACATCGCAGGCACGCTGACTATAAGAACCGTTATTCACAACAAGCGCTCGCTTACCCTCCGCAAGCAGCGAATTCAAGACAACGTCAATACAAATGGTTCCTGAACCGCAGAACAGCACTGCCGTATATTCTTTGGGGTCTCCGTGCACAATCCGCACCAGATCATCGCGCATCGGTGCCATAATGGACGCAAATTCCTTCTCGCGCGGGCAAATATCGGGAACAACCTGTGCATACTTGACCGAATCAGTCGTCGTAGATGGACCGGGATTAAGCAGAACGTTTCTCTTTACGCTTTCTTGCATGAGATTCCTCCAAATGGTGCGGAATTATATGTTGTCTATGATAGCACGCACACTTTCGTGCCGTCTGAGCGTAGGGGATAATTCCCCAGCTCAGTATAGTAGTGCTTCTCAGGACCGAGGACTCATCATAAATCTATCAATCGTATCGATCTTCTCGCCAAAGCGTATTGTAGCAATATCAGATATTGAATTACCTGCATCAATGCAGCGATATAGTTTACATTTTGATTCCTACATGGACAGTGAGAGCCACGTGTGTAACCGCGTGTGTGTGAGAAGGCCTCATTCAAGCGGTGTAAACCTGTGAGGTAGATTCTGGAAGCTGTGATGTACATTTCTGCTCCAAAATCCCGGGCTGTGATGTACATTTGGCGAGAAAACCGCTCTTTTCAACACATTAAAGTACATCACAGGTCAGAAAAAGTGCATCACAGGTGCGGGGTTGTCCGGCTTGGATAATAACGCTCCTTCCAAGTAAAGCCTATGAACGCAAAGCAGCAAGGCAATGAACCGCGTACAAAGGTACGTTTGTCATCCACGACTCCTCGCGATATTCTGAAAGCGAGAAGCGCACGACATTTGTAAGACCGTGTGTCTTGCAGAAATTGCAGCGCATCGTCGAGCTCGCGTCCACGAAAACCCTTCTTGACCACTCCGTATACAAACTTTTTATTCTCTTTGGCAAGATGGCGCAGTAGGGATTCAAACACCATCCTACAGCGCTCTCTTACCACGTTACCTGCATGTTTAGCAAAATCTCTCCGATAAGCAGACAGAATATCCTTTTGGACTCGGCGAACTTGCACAAAATCGGAATTTTGCGAAAAAAGAGAAACGGCCTCAGGCATACCCCCTACAAAGTAATACGTGCGAAGCAGATCCTCAAACCGCTCGGAGAATATTGTCCCTTTTTCGGCCGAATTTTGTACACTCTAAGCACATTTTTCGGTCGAATTTTGTACATATCGACAGAACAAGGTCTGTTTTAGTTGTTTGAACTGTCTGGGCTGTTTGAGACTGTTTAAGCTGTTGGCTGTGCAACCCAGTTAGAGAAGCACGTGCCTAAACTTACCGTTCTCGTAAATACCAAAGCTGTGGGTATCATCCTTTGGAATCCCGACAGATCCCGGATTAAATACGACTACGCCAGGATGGTCAGCAAGCACCTCGTAGACTTTCTTGTGCGTGTGTCCGTAAAGGAAAGCTGAGTTTTCGGGAAGCTTTGGCCATCTGTCAACGCTGTTATGCAGACCCGGGCCATATATATGTCCATGGGTTAAAAAGAGGGTCTTCTCGCCAGACGGACAGGAAGGGTCAACCAAAATGTTGTAGTCAGCCATACACGGGAAATCAAGGACCATTTGATCCACCTCGGCCTCGCAGTTGCCGCGCACGGCAATCACCTGATCGGCAATGCTATTGAGCATCTCGATAACCTGTTTTGGAGCATAGTCTTCAGGGAGATTGTTGCGCGGCCCGTGGTAGAGAAGGTCACCGAGAAGAAGCACGCGGTCGGGCTGTTCTGCCTCAATACGATCCATAAGTTTGCGCGCCCAGCCGGCAGCGCCGTGTATATCAGAAGCAATAACAAGTTTCATATGCAACCTCTCTCAAAGAGCGCTCATCCGGCACACATCTTGCGAAATGAGTCTCCGTTTGTTTTTATTTGAGTCCTATTATTTTAGACCGTGCGACAACTTTAGACCGTGCGACAACTGTCTGATCTCATTACTCCACCGTATGGCAACTGTCCAACCCCGTTACTTCAATTTGTTATATTTTTGCCCTTCGCTACATCAAATGTGCAGAAACGATGTATTTACCATAAGTTTTGTTGCAAACATTTATTAATATTTATCATGGTGCAGGCGGGTGAGAATTACTGACTATTGGCTATTGGCTATTGGCTATTGGGGAGTGTCATGTTCTGTACCAACTGTGGAAAAGAAAATAAAGACACAGACTTGTTTTGTAAGTATTGCGGCACTCCTTTAAAAAAGCCGCAGCTCACCAACCAATCCACGTCATCAGAACAGCAGGTCGCCCCCAAGCCAACACCAGAACAGCAACCTGCTTCTGAGCCGACACAGCAACCCGTCTCCAAGCCAGCACAGCAAGCGGCGTCAACACAGCAGTCCATACCAATACCGGAGACCACAACACCCCTGCAGCCTATAGCGTCATCATCTACGGTCGCAGACGAAACTCAGCCTCAAACCCAAGTACGTTCTCAGTACCAAAAGCATCCCCGTACTAAAAAGCCCATGAGGACGGGAACAAAAATTGCGATTCTTGCTATTGTTGCCATTCTCGCCGGCTTTCTTATCGGCGGTACAGCCTTTGCCATAACCCAAGGCTACATCCAACTCCCATGGGAAAAACACGAGGAAACTCCAGCTGAACAGCCGGAAGAAGCACCCGCTGAGGACTCCAAAGACAACCAGGAATCTGCCGAAAAAGGTGACAAAAACTCCGAGCCAACCATCCCGGACCAACCCGCAAACCTTAAAATCGGCCAGTTCTACAAGAACTACCTTGGCAACTTCAATGCGGATTGGCTACTTGCCAGCACCACTGACGGCGTAAAGTCAAAGGGAACAGCCCAATACGCACTGGGAGATGTCAACGGAGACGGCATCACCGATCTCATTGTCAGCGTTCCCACTAATAGCGGCGACTACGCATACGCTTACACGTGCGACGCCGACGGTAAAGCAATGTCTTTTGTCAGCAACAAGCCAAACGACTTTACCATGCCTGGCGGCCTAGAATGGCACCAGGTAAATGACACCAAAGCCGTAGACACCTTTGCCGACTTCAAGGGTTATAACGCCGAGCTCACAAAGGGTCTTAAAGGCGCCTCGCAAGGTCAAAAACTCTCGATGATCTATACGGACCGGCTCAAAAACTTTGACGCAGCAAGCCTCATCTATTCTTACGATCCGTCCTACACCGTATTCCAGCCAACCTTTGGCACCGTCCAATACGCACTCTTTGATGCAAACGGCGACGGTGTCGATGACCTTATCCTCAAAGTCCAAACCCAGTTTGGTGCTGAGAGAGGCAAAATCAAGACAGGAACCGACTACTATACATACGTTGCGTATTCGGCAGGCAAGGGCTCCTATGCGGCTCCGTTTACACAACCGCTGGTTTGGAACTCTCCAACCTCGCACTACTTCTTCAAGAATAAAAATGGCAGCGGTCTTCTCCGCGCACAACCGCAGAAAAACAGCTCAACGCTCGAGTTTTACGCAATTACCGCAAAGAACGGCAAGGTCGCTCACAACGACAAAAATCCCACAAAGATGAGCCTTACCACCTCCGCCAGCGAGGACGATGTTATGGCTCAGATTTCGGGTGCCGAAAAAATTGAGTGGCACAACACAGATGACCTCAAACCTCTTGAGGATCTGGCCAACTCAAAATAGTGCGTTCTTCTCGCTCAAACGTTGCAGTAAAAAAGTTCCACAAATATTGCAACACTTGACGAGAACTGCTCGTCCTTTAGGACGTACATACAAAATGGCGAGAAGTTCTTCTTGCCTCTACGTCTTTGGACGACACACGTAAGGAGTCTCGATGTTTTGCCCTAACTGCGGAAATGAAGTGCCTCAGTCAGCTCGCTTTTGTAAATACTGCGGGTGCAAGCTTGCTCTGCTTAAGACAGCGCCCTCACGTGAGACTGACATCAAGGCGGCTTACGAGAAAAACATCGACACTCTTGCCAAGACGATTGCAGCTTTTAAAGAAACCCACGACCAGAGCACGTTTTCTTCGCTCTTTGAGCAGACCAAGGGTATCGTAACTAAGGCAATCTGTGACCAGGGCGTAGACGGTCGCGACGTTGAAGACGTGGTACAGCAGGTATATCTGACGGCCTACCAAAAACTCGACTCGCTGGAAGATAACCGCGCGGCGTTTGCGTGGTTTAAGCGGACGGCTACCAATAAAGCCATCGATCATATGCGCAAAGCAGACAATGCCCCCATACTCAACGCAGATTATACAAACGATACCAGCGACAGCTCAGACTACATTGAGTCTCTTGCAGACGATACGCTTGAGCTCCCCGAAGACGTTATAGAAAACACCTCTACACAGCAGATTATTCGCGGATTTATCCAAGAGCTCCCCAAAGATCAACAGAAGTTTCTTGTTGCGCGCTATTTTGCCGAGATGAATGCGGCCCAGATTGCCGAGACATTCGGTATTCCTGCAGGTACGGTTCGCAGTCAGCTCAGCCGTGCACGCAAGACGCTTCAGGAGAGCATCCTTGCCTACTCCGAGCGCACCGGCGTCAAGCTGGCATCCTACAGCAGCGTGCCTGTCTTTGCACTTCTTGCCAACGCCGATCCTGCTCCCGTCCCGCTTGCGCTCAATGCACCGTCGCTCTTCTCGACTATCCAAAAGACCATGCAAGGCCTTGGTGAAGTTACAAAGGCTCTTGGCGAGAAGGGCCTCTCAGCGCAAGGAGCTCCCTACACAAATCCTTTCATTGACGAGTTTGCCAAAAGCACGGCTACCCATACCTCTCAGGCAGCACAGACAAGCGCCGCACAAGCAGCTGGCAGCGCTGGAACTTCTGCGAGTAGTACTGGATCCACAGCCGCCAGTACCGGCAGTGCATCTGTCGGCACAAAAGGAGCGTCCACAGCCACAAAGGTTGCCACTACTACGGCAAAGACTGCACAAGCAGCAGGCACTGTTGCCAAGATGAGCATAGGTGGCAAGATTGCTGCCGGTGTTGCTACTGTCGCCATTGCGGGAGCTACTGCCGGTGGAGTATATTTTGCAGGAACCAACGGACTTATACCGTTTATTCCAAAACCACAAGAACCAATAGTTCAGACGCAGCAACAGGCAGACGATTCTCCTTCTCAAACTGATACTCAAGATACTCCCGCTGAACCGGAACCCGAGCCCATATCAGAAGAAGATCAAATAAAGCAAGCTATGTATGATCAGTATTCGGAAATTATTGATAATGCGCCGAATTACTTTTCTACATTGGATGTCCCAGTCGAATCCCCACAGTATGCATACTCATTGGTGTACATGGATCCTAATAATCCCCAAATTCCTCAGTTGCTCCTAAAGCAAAGACCAACTGGAGGGATGGGGGGCATTGACCGCATTTTTATTTTTAATTTCGATGAAAGCAACAAGCAAGCATTTCAACTTCAAATGGAATATCCAATTAATGAAGGAGTTGCAAGCGCAGGTGGCTATAGAGGAGCAATACAGGCAACAAGTGATGGAAGCGGATTGTTGTCAACACAATGGAGCTCTGGATCAGGGCAGACTGAGGTTAGACGTTATGTTGTTTCGGGTCATGACATCTCATCTACTACTGAGTGGGAAGGAAGAATAGATCAGTGTCCCGAAGATCCTACGGCAATTGATATCGACTGGCATGAAGCAACAGACAAGAGTGGTCTTGAACAAATTGCCCCAAGTAACAATTAATTGATATGAAATAGAACGCGCGTTTATGATCTAAGGAGGAAGTAAGATGTTTTGTACCAACTGTGGTGCGCAAGTACCAGATGGCCAGAAGTTCTGCACGAATTGTGGCGTAAAACTTCAGCCCGCTGAACAAGCAGAGCAGCCTTCTCAAGCTGCGGATTCCAGTTCCATTAAAGAGACCACACAAGTAGCAGAAAACCCAACGCAAAATATGCCCGCTTTGCAGCAATCTGTCCCCCAACAGCCTGATTCGCAAACACAAGACCATCCTTCTATACCAACAAGCCCTCAAATGCCTCCCAAGCGCAATAAGCGAAAGATGATTATTGCCATCGTTATTGTCGTTATCCTCATCCTCGGTGGAGTTGGTACGGCTGCCTATTTTACTCATGGCTTTGGTCTTCTCAACAAACAAGAAAATGCCGAGCAGGCTACCAACGATACATCCAAATCTGACTCAGACGATTCTTCTAAATCCAACTCAGATGACTCATCTAAATCAAATATTAAAAAGGACAAGAAAGACACTAAAGAAAAACCTACGGTGAAAGTAAGCGATATCTCATTCGAAACAGTCCAGGCTTTTGGACCAAGTGGAAAAAGTTTGTCTGATGTCTATGCCGTTAAAGGTACAATTGAAAACACTACAGATAAATATGTGAACGCATCTCCTTCTTTTGTCTTCAAGATAAGTTATAAAGACAAGTATGGCGATGAACAAAGCGGTGAAGCGAATCTGTCTTCTGACATGGAAACTCCAGACGGATTTAAAGATGAAAAAATATTTCTTGCTCCTCATGAGAAAAAAGAGTTTACCTACTATATTAATGATACTTTTGTTAATCCCGATGACCCATCAAAGCAAACTCCAGATGCAAAGTTTCAGCTTACTAACACGAAGAACTCCGGAAGCATTCCTGACCTTTCTTTAGCAAAAGAAACCGTGACTGTCGACTCTATAGAGTTAAAAGCATGTCCTTTTGAGGAGATTACTGACAAAATTCTTACTCCAGAAGAAGCTAACGTCAGCCTTTCATATAACTTTGATGACTTTAACGCTAAAATTACAGGAACTGTCACCAATACCACTAAAGATAAATGGTCGTCTGCAAGTGTCTATTACTACACTGAAATGGACGGTTACTATGTAATGAGTGGCTACTATGTTTTTGAATCACTAACAGGAAGTGCAACCGCAAGTTTTGTAAAGCCCGGTGCAAGTGCAGACTGCAAGGGCAGTGCGGGGTATACCTCTAAAGATCATACCTATGAGGCAAAACCCATTGCTGTTACTTATCAGGTTGATAAAAACTAACCAGATCTTATGTATACAGGTAATCCCCTGAGACAACAAAGCAAATGTCCCAGGTTATTAATTAGAAAGGAACATTATGGAAACCCAAAACCAAACACAACCTCAGGTTCAAATGCAACCTCAAGGTCAGGTACAACCACAGCAGAATTTTAATGTCAAGCAAACTCTTTCAAAGCTCGACAAATACAACAATGAGCTGCTGAACTCGATCCTCGTTATACTTGGTGTTGTCTCATGTATCTTCTTCATAGTTCCACTCTTTGACTTGAAGATTATGGGAATGCCGGTAGCAGGATTTTCACTCGCCTTCCTCGCTTCACTTGGTTCACTTGTTCAGTCCGTTCAAGCAATATCAAGCTCAAGTTCAAGCTCAATCGCAAGCATAGGAGCTACAGTCTCTGCAGTTGGATTTATCAGTTTCTCTTTATTCCTCTCACTCGTCATGGCCTTGCTCCCTCTTTTAAAACAAACTAAGGAGCATTCTGGATTCATATTCATTCCTGCACTTGCAAATTGCATTATTTTCTTTATGGTCAATAGCGCTCTAACTGTATTCAATAACCCTACCGGTTCAAGCTCTTCAAGCCCGTTTGGAAGTGATGTAACTCAGGTTGCAATCAGCATCTTCGGCTACATCTACATCATTTTGCAGATTGCTGCAATCCTCATTGGTATCCTTATTCTGTACCGCAACAGTGAAGCAAAGAAAGCTGCTACAGGTATGGCTACTCCCGTGAACACATACCAAGGAACTGTTCCGTCAGTAACCTCACAATATTCTGTCGCAAATACTACGCCAGTTGCCTCTGCACCAACTGCTCCTGCGCCAGTTCAACCTCAAACCGCATCTCAACCTCAGTTCTGCCCAAACTGTGGTAATCAGATTGAACCTGGAACCAAGTTCTGTGGTAATTGCGGAGCGAGTATCAACTAAATTACATAGCTACTTCTAGCCTATCGAAATCTCCCGACTGAAAACGGTCGGGAGATTTTTTATTTTCAAGAATTTGAAAAAACTTTCAAAACATTGCAACACTTCGCAACGATCTTTCGTCCTTATAGGTAGCTGGAAAAGAAACCAGAAAGAAGCTCATTGAGCAAAATGCGAGTACGCTCGCAGAAAAGAAAGGAAGTACGTATGTACGATCAGAACACTGGTGAGTTTATCCCCGAAGCAGAAACACAGCCTACAACGGTAAACCCACAAGAGACGCAAATTCAGCAGAATCAACCTCAGCCTCAATACCCCAATAACCAGCAAGTGTCGGTTATCAACAACATCCAACAAGCTAAATCTAATGGCATTGGTACTGCAGGATTTGTTTTTGCTCTCATCTCCTTCCTCTTTTGCTGGGCACCTGGAGTAAACTGGGTTGTTTGGTTTTTAGGCGCTATTTTTTCTATTATTGGCTGCTTTAAAGAACCACGCGGCCTAGCCATTGCCGGCACGATAATCTCTTTCATCGACATAATTATTTTAATTTCTGTCATTGGAGCAATTGCAGGTACTGCGGCAGCTTTCTTACACTAGAAAGTACACATACTACACGATCGAGGCCAGAATAGATATTTTGGCCTCGATTTATTTATATACAATATTTAAATATCATATACCTTTCTACTTAAAGGTTTATATTGATCAGTCTCCTATCAACAGTAAAAAGCTAATACGACACAAATAAATGCTAAAATGTCTAACAATAAAAGTTCTAGCCTTGTATGAATCATATTAAATTAGGGAGACTCTTATGCATTGTCCAAACTGTGGCGCAGAAAACCCCGATGGTTCAAAATTCTGCACAAGCTGCGGAAAAAAACTTTTTGAGCCCTCTCAAACCGAGACAACTGACTTTTCTGCAACAACCTATGATGAAACTTCTGAGCAAACCATAAGCCAGCCCGCTCCTGAAACAGAACCTCAGCAGCCCGCTGAGCCTACCATGTATATGCCGCCCGTCATACCTGCCCCAACAAGCACTGTCGCTGCTCCCATCGACGATACGGCTCCGCAATCACGACAAACTTACGCCGATCCTACACAATTCCAGGTAGTATCAGAAGGTGCAGCCTCCCCTACACCGCATAAAAAGCGCTCTTCGCACAAGGCATTTAAGATTGTGGCAATTATCCTTCTCACAATCGTCCTTGGGGCAGGTATCGGAATAGGTGCGTGGGCATGGAACGCCAACCAAAAGAACAACGCTCGCAAAGACGAAGTCGTCAAACTTGAAGATTCCTACAAATCACAGGTTGACGCCATCGAAGTCAATCCCACCAGCGAAAGCGACCGCTCCGCGCTTCTCGACTCATACAAACAGCTTGCCGATCTTCAAGACAAGATCACCAAAGACCAAGAGAGCGGAAAGTTCAAACTTGCCGACGGCTCCGATGACAGCGGTCTTGAAGCCGTAACCAGCTCGATTTCCGACAAGCAGAAGAAAATTTTTGATTGGTTCAACAACGATTACAAAACACGCCTGAAAGCAAACAGCTTTGACGAGAGTGCTTCCGCGGATTCCATCGACGAAACAACCCTCAACAACCAGCTTGACGCGCTCAACAAACTCAAGAGCGACCTTGATGACGAGAAGATTATCTGGACGAATAATCCCAGTAAAGACTCGGATTATGACTCATACGTAAATAAGGTTAAAGAGCAGCTCACAAAGGGCAACTCGCTTAAAAAGGATCTGAAAAAGAAGGCCGATAAAGACAAGCAAGACGCCGAGAAAGAGAAAAGATCCAGCGAAGCTGCTACGCAAAAGTGGGTCGGTACGTATTCCGACATGGGTACCGATAACAAAAAACTTGAAATCGTTCTGAAGAGTGACGGCAGCGTTACATATCGAGAAGGCGACACCAAGGTAACCGAAGGAACGTGGAGCGGTGACGAGAATACCATCAAGATCAGCTTCGGTGGCAAGATAAGCACACGAAGCGAACCGTTTACCATTACCTCAAAAGACGGTGGCCGCACCATCGCAGTCAGCTCTGACAGTGGTACATGGCAAACCGACTATCTGACCAAGCGATAAGCACAGAATTCTTTAACTCGCTGTGCCTCTATCCGCGACGTCACCGCAACACGCACCGTCTGCACACATTGTTTCAACAGTACGTAGTATCACGTTAGGAGACAGTATGAACACAAAAACAAACACCATTCTTCGCTACATTAACGTAGGTTTATGCTGTCTTTTAGCGATTCTTTTCATCCTTCCTGTTATGAAGCTTGATATCGTACAGCCCAATGGCGAATATCTGATCCACTTCTCAATCGGACAATTCTTTGGCTTTGCACAGCTTATAGAAGATTTTATGAATTACTACAGCGCCACCCAGTCACTAAATGATCAGTCACTTATTCTTTTTGCGAATACGGCCAAAGAACTCTATATGCTTATCTTCTTCCTTATTCTGCCGCTTGCGGGTATTCTTCTTTCTTTGCTCCCCCGCACTATAAAAGTTTCTTGGCTTACGGGAGTAGTAGCCCTTATATGCTTGGTGTGTTTTTCCGTGTTCTATCACCAGATTGACTCAAATATCTCGTCCTACAACGCCCAGATGAGCGGGTTTTACACGATGAACTCATATCAACGCAGCGGTTACTCTTACGCGCTCAGTATGGCTCCGTATGGATATCTCTATGTTCTTTCGTGCGTCGCTTCCGTCGTGGTCAGCATTGTTCTCTTTATAAAGCGCGAGAAGCCCGTAGCAGTGCAGGTTCTTGTTGACCCAACAACCGGAAAGGTTGTCGGAAGCGTTCCTGTGGCTGTTCCGGGGGCACCGGTGCAGACCACGGCTCCCGTGACAACGCCAGCAACACCCGTAGTCCCTACGGTTCCAACCATAACCACCACACAACCGCAAACGGCGCAAACGGGAACTCCAATGCCGGTCTCAACTCCTACACAGCCGCAAACAGGGGCCCCAATGCCAACTCCAAGTCCTGACTCACTCGTCAGTCCTCAACCACCGATTCCGGGAGCTCCCTCGAACGAATAGTCCTACGCATGAATTAAGGAGAAGTCCTTATGCTCTGTCCTCACTGCGGAACAGAAAACCCTGACACATCAACGATATGCTCCAACTGTAACGAGTCTCTGTCTGACAGTACAGACAGTGCTGATAGCACCGACGGCGCTGATGACATCGATAGTACAGATGGTACTGACAGCCCTGACAGTGAGGCGAAGCACGACGAAGATAAAGACTCCGGCGATGAAGTTGAACCCGGCGATAGCGACAACCCCAACGAGCAAACCGACTCCTCAACGGCTGAGCCTGATGACCCACAGGTCTTCTCGCCACCGACCACGTCGCCGTTCATTGAGGATGATGCCGATGGCTCCATCTTCCAGCCGAATCTTTTGTCGGACATCGACTACTCGCAGTTCAACGTAGTAACGGACGGTGCGATAGCAGACGGCGCAGACATCCCAACGACTCTCAAAAAACCGCGATCAAGCAAGGCAATTAAGGTTGTCGGCATTGCGGTATTGGCCGTTGCGCTTTGCGTTGCGCTCGCAGGCGGCATTTGGTTTTTAGTGACCTCTCAGCAGAGCAGCGCAACAAAGTCCGAGGTGCAAAAACTCGAAGAGTCCTATCGATCCCAGGTAGATGGTATCGATGTGTCGCCAACGGAGGACAGCAGTCGCACGGACCTTCTCGCCACGTATCAAGATCTTGCTGACATTCAAAGCAAAATTGACAGCGACCAAGCGGACGGAAAATTCAAACTCTCCGATGGTAGTGACGATCCCGATCTTGTAGCCGTAACCAGTTCGATTTCCGACAAGCAGAAAAAGATTGTTGACTGGTTCTCTTCGGACTATAAAAAGCGACTCACCGCCAGCAGCTTTGACGAAGCCGATTCCTCCGATACGCTTGACCAGGCAACCATCGACTCCAGAATCAGTGCGCTCAAAAACCTTCAGACTGACATTGAAAATGAACGGGTCATCTGGGGAGGAAACACCGGCAAGGGCTCCGATTACTCCAGCTACGTTAATCGCATTACCGAACAGATTGCTCGCGGCAACAAACTCTCAAAGGAGCTGCAGAAGAAGAACCAGGCCTCTGCCCATAATGCCGAGAAGAGCGGGCAGCCAAGTAAGAAAGCGCAGGACAAGTGGGTTGGTACGTATTCCGGAATGGGTACCGATGGGCTTTCGCTGGAAATCGTACTCGGCAGTGACGGCAGCGTGGTGTACCGCGAAGGTGGTACAAAGGTTACAAACGGAAGCTGGACGGGTGACGAGAATAGCGCGCAAATTTCATTTGGCGGTCAGGTCAGTTCTGCCAGCGAGCCGTTTACCATTACCTCTTCAAACGGAGGCAAACATATTGCCGTAAGTTCCGACAGCCCCTCATGGAATACCGACTACCTGGATAAACAGTAAGGTATACGACAAAACGCCTTAGAACCGACCGGTCATTCTCGACTCAGGATCCGCCGCGGCAATGCGTTTGCGCAGTTCAGAAATGGCCTCTGGGATTTTTTCCACCTCATACGGCGTCATCTGATACACCCAGTTAATCCAGTTGCGATACAGCAAATTGGCATGCGCGCGCCACGTAAAAAGCGGCTGACGCTCAGGATCATCCTCGGGAAAATAGTTCTCGGGAATCCGAATGGGCAGCCCCTTGTGAAAGTCTCGCCAGTATTCCTCCGCAAGAGTGTCGCGACCATACTCAAAGTGCCCAGTAACGTAAATCTCGTGGAAGTCTCGCGTGGCGAGAAGAGCCGGGCCGGAGTCAAATCCCTCGGAAAGCACGGCGAGCTCAGGGTGCTTGGAAAGCTCTCCCGTATCAATGGCAGCGTGCCTAGAATGTGGCATGCTGTGCACTTCATCGAAGCCATTTGTCAAAAACGAGTATTCATCGCAGAGACGCTGCGGAAAGATGCCAAAGAGCTTAGAGCCCAGCTGTTTCTTGGGGATACCGTAAAGATAATAAAGCCCCGCAAGCGCACCCCAGCAGAGGTACATCGTTGAAAAACAGTGCTCCTGCGACCAATCGATAATCCGACAAAGCTCGTCCCAATAGTCAACATCCTCATAGCGCATGTCTTCGAGGGGTGCTCCCGTGACAATCAGCCCGTCGTAGTTTTTATGCTCAAACGACTCAAACGTATCGTAGAACGTTACCAGATGATCTTCGGGCGTGTGTTTAGAAACATGACTTGAGATGCGCATAAAATCGCAGCTCACCTGTATAGGAGATTTCGAGATGAGTCGCAAAATCTGCGTTTCCGTCTGAATCTTTGTAGGCATAAGATTGAGAATGGCAATCTTAAGCGGACGAATTTGCTGGTGTTCAGCGACCTCTTCTTCCAGCGCAAAAATCCGCTCCTGATGAAGTGTGTGTTTAGCCGGCAAACCATCCGGAATATTAATCGGCACGCCTACCCTACTTTCTTCCTCAGCGGCAAGATCAGCTGCAAGACTCCTTGCCCAGTGAACTTCTCGCCTAAAAAACATCTGCCACGAGCAGTTTAACAGTCAAATCCATAATGATTCCGCATAATCATAGACCAGCCGGTTGATTGCACGCCTCGCGCTACAAAAATTTAACAGACAGTATACGTATAGACAGTATACTTATATGCATGAATACTACTTTTGCCGAGCTCGGGCTAAACGAGCGCATTCTTACGGGCGTGGAGACACTTGGCTTCGACACGCCAACCCCCATACAGGCTGCGGCAATTCCCGCCGTTTTAGCGGGAAAAGACGTGGTTGCCTCCGCACAAACCGGCACAGGCAAGACCGCTGCCTTCGTTCTGCCTGCGCTACAGGTTATCGATACGGACCCTGAGGGCGAGAAGACCGATCGCCCCGAGGTCCAATGCCAGCCGCAGGATGAGCAGCAGCAGGACAGCCAACGCCAACGTCAACGTAGGGGCGAACGTAGGCGCAACAGAACCCGCGATCCACAGGCGCTTATCGTCACGCCGACTCGAGAACTTGCCACGCAAATTGAACGGGTTGCCACCACAATATGCAAAAGCACCGGTCAACGTGCGGTTATTATTACCGGCGGCGCAAAGCTTAAACGACAAATTTCTGCCGTACAGGCAGGTTGTGACCTTTTAGTTGCTACTCCCGGACGCCTTTTGGATCTGATTGAACACCATCAGGTCAGTCTGAGAAACATCAAGGTTTTTATTCTTGACGAGGCAGACCGCATGCTTGATATGGGATTTTGGCCCAGCGTTCGCCGCATCATGAATACGCTGCCGTCTGAGCACCAAACGCTGCTCTTCTCAGCAACGCTGCCGCCGTCAATCACCTCAACCATCGATAACATGCTCCACGACCCCACGATGATTGAAATTGCGCGTACCGGCCAAACCGCCGATACCGTTGAGAAACACCTATGCCCCGTCGTACAGGGACAAAAGATAGAATTACTTGAATCTTTGATACGTTCTTTATGTCCTGTGCCGGAGCGAATCTTGGTCTTTTGTCGCACGAAGCTTCGTGTGGACAGTGTGTATGCAGCGCTCAACAACGCCGGTTTCAAGGTTGACGTCATGCATGCCGACCGGCCTCAAGGCGCTCGTACCCGCGCGCTAACCAAGTTTCGTAACGGTACCATTCAAGTTCTGGTTGCAACAGATGTCATGAGTCGTGGCATTGATGTGCAAGGCATAGATGCCGTGGTTAATTTTGACGTACCACTTGATCCCGAAGACTACGTCCATCGCATCGGGCGCACCGGGCGCGCGGGAAGTGCAGGTCAGGCGTTTACGTTTATGGCTCCGAATGAAATTACTCCGCTTCGCGAGATTGAATACTTTACGAAATCGCTCATTGCAGCGTGGGATCTCCCCAATTTTGGATATAAGGAAGGTCGTATTGTACTGCCACAAAACCGACCTGCTACAAAACCTGTACGTCCCATGTTCTCAGGCTCAAAAGCACGCGGACGCGGCTTTGGCGGTCGCTACGGAAGACACTTTTGACCGCTGGCGACGTTCCCGGAAAAAAGCTTTGAGCTGGGCTGATACCTCATCAGCAAGCACGCCAGACGTTACTTGGAACTCGTGATTCAATCTTGGATCGCAGCTTACGTCATACAGCGTGCCAAGAGCTCCTCCCTTAGGATCGCAGGCACCAAATACACACCGGTCTATGCGTGAATTAACCATCAGACCTGCACACATGAGACACGGCTCAAGCGTCACATACACCGTGCAACCTGTAAGTCGCCAGCGTTTCAACACGCGCGATGCTTCTTCCATGGCGAGAAACTCTGCGTGTGCCGATGGGCTGTTATCAACCTCACGTCGATTATGGGCGCTTGCAATCACCTCTTCATCGCACACCACGACGGCTCCGATAGGTACTTCTCCCTCGGCTGCAGCAGCGGCAGCCTCTAAGAGTGCAAGTCGCATGTATTTCTCGTCACATGCAGCACTGTTTTGCTCACTCTTTACGATAGTCTTCTCGCTGTTTTTCTCGCCGTTCTTGTCGCCATCTTTCCCGCTATCGGCACCAAAATCTTGAGAACTCTCTGTATTTGTAAAATAATCCATCAGTCTCCTCGTAAAAAGTTGCGTTATGAGGTAGGATAATACCGCTTTGGAGAGGTGGCAGAGTGGTTGAATGCGGCGGTCTTGAAAACCGTTGAGCGGGAACACCGTTCCGAGGGTTCGAATCCCTCCCTCTCCGCCATTTCCACTCATATATAAATCCCTCATTGACTGTTGCTTTGAGAATTACAACTGTACTGTAATTCTAATTGATATTCAGGCAATATACTGTTTTGAGTTTTATAGCCTAGTTATTCTCATCTAGGACGAATGCAGAGAAATAAATACTGCGGTTATGGTCTTTCTTCGCCCTCTTCAAATGAGAAAAACTCTGAGACTTTCTTTTCTAGCGATGCTCCAAGCTTAATCAATACATTGACTGTTACATTAGCATTTCCATGCTCTATACGCCAAAGATACTTGTAATCAACATTTGACATGAGAGCAAGCGAACGCAGCGAGAGCCCTTGAGCTTTGCGAGCTCTCTTAATCGCGAAGCCAAGCTGTCGCTTATACCATTGCTCACTGTTTTTGAATGAATCTTCCATGTCATGAGCTTATGTGTTAAACTTTGTTTGGTGTTGGTTTATAGACCAACACTCAATATTAACTTTGGAAACGAAGGTAAAACATGAAAGATTTATCTCAACTAATTGAACTTGAACTAATTGCACTAATTATGCTAATTGCCATTGCTGTCAGCATTAAAGCTGCTTTAACTCCACCAAGGTATAGGATCAAAATGACTGATCCATACACCCAACAAAGTCGCTACCTACTCTCTATTGATGGCATTAATGGACAGTTCAAGTACACTTCAGATGCCAAGAGTGCAATGGTTATAGTCAATGGCGCCAAAGCCGAAAAACTCATGTCAGCCCTTCCTGACGATGCAAACCCCGTTATAGAGGTAAGAAACAGAATTATCGGATGGAAAACAATGACACGCCAAGGGTAATAAAAGCTGTTATGACATAACCCACAACCAGGTCTTTTACTCCGCTAAATGTATCTTGACGTCTTAACAAGACATATTGCAATGAGCCAAAATCCATTCTAGATTTGATAACAGATCCATATTTTGGGTACACTTACATCAATTAGTACTGCGATTGACCTAGTACACCGCCGCACGTGAAAGGACTGGATATGGAAATCGCAATAATTGTTGTCGTCGTTCTTGTGGTCTTGCTGGTACTCTGGGGTATCTCGGTCTACAACAAAATTATTCGAGCCAACAATAAGGTCGATAACGCATGGCAGACCATCGATACACAGCTCCAGCGTCGAAATGACCTCATTCCAAACCTTGTTGAAACCGTCAAGGGCTATGCAAAGCACGAGTCCAGCACACTTGAGGCAGTAATCGCAGCTCGCGGAGCCGTTGCATCCGCTCGCACACCTCAGGAAAAGATGGAGGCTTCGGGTACGCTTTCCAATGCGCTGACATCGCTTTTTGCGGTTGCTGAAAGCTATCCTGAACTTAAGGCAAACGAGAATTTCCAGCAGCTTCAGTCCGAACTCACCGATACTGAGAATCGCATTAGCTATGCACGCATGAGCTACAACGATGTGGTCATGGATTACAACAATGTCATTGCTGTCTTCCCCAACTCCCTCATCGCCGGTTCACGCTTTAAGCCTCGTCAGGGCTTCACCGTTGAAAACGATGCAGTTCGTCAGGCTCCGAAGGTGCAGTTCTAAACGCTTTGCTTTGTTACATCTGTCCGCCTGCCGCGCCCGGTTATTAGCCGGGCGCGGTTTTGCTTATCCAACGCTACCGGTGGAAAGCCATTCAAAACCTGCCAAAAAATTTAGAGTCGCAAAAGTTTCTCGCCTCTCACGAAACCTCTAGCTGCTACAATGCTCTTGGTATGAGTGGCTTTCGCTACCCAAAGAGACAAGGAGAAAGGTCAGCATGAAACCCCGACCTCACAGTCGCTGACCCCTCGCGGTGTGCTCAATTACACCGTCAGGGGTGTAATTGCAAACTCGCTGCTTGCGTGCGTGCAAGCTGCACAAAGGAGCACACATGATTTACCTATCCCAACTTCTTGGAAATCCCGTAATGGATTCACAGGGCGAGAAGATCGGCGTTGTTTCCGATCTTGGCATTGCCACCGGCGAGGTTTTTCCTCGCATCACGTCTCTTGCTTTTATGGGGCCCGGACGCACGCCCCTCATGATATCCTGGCGCAAATACGTGGAATCCTACGATGAGGACACCATTACGCTGAAGGTACCTTCCACTGAGATTCGCTTCTCGTACCTGCAACCTAATGAGGTCCTTCTCGCCCGCGACATCCTCAATAAGCAAATCGTCGATACACGCGGCATCCGTGTTGTCCGCGTCAATGACCTCAAACTCTCCGACACCAGCTCAACGCAGCTTCGCTTGTTGGGCGCCGAAGTGGGTGTGCGAGGGCTTTTGCGCAGTCTGTCACCAAAGCTCGAAACCATCGTAACCCGCGCTGCTCGCGCCATGGGTCGCCCCATACCGGAGCGCATCATCGCATGGAGCTACATGGACTTAGTGGAACGCGATCTTTCCAACGTCAAGCTGTCCGTCTCACACAAAACCCTCGATGAGTTGCACCCCGCCGATGTTGCAGACATCATCGAGCGCCTGGACTCCCGTCTGCGGAGCCAAGTCTTTGCCCAACTCGATGACGAACAGCGCGCCGGAGCAATGGCAGAATTCAACGACGACGCCATGGCCGTTGAGCTCATCGGCGGCATGAACGAAAAAGAGGCGTCGCGCATCCTGTCAGAAATGGATCCGGATGACGCAGCCGAGCTGGTTTCCGAGTTGAGTTACGACCGTGCCGAGAAGCTCCTGCGCTTGATGGGCGTTAAAGAGCAGCGCGCCATTCGTCAGCTGCTGGGATATCGTGAAGACACCGCCGGCCGTATCATGACCTCGGAGGCGCTCTCGCTGCCGGAAGACCAAACGGTTGCGTATGCGTTCGAGCGGCTACGCGCTCTTGACGAGGACTTTGAGACGGTTCGCTATCTTTACCTCACGGACTCCGACGGCCGTCTTTCAGGCATTGTTACCTTGAATCAGCTTATCGTCTCCGACCAAACCCAGAAACTCGAAGAGATCGCCAACAAGAACCTCGTTACCGCATCGCCCGAAGACGACCAGGAAGACGTTGCGCGTAACATCGCCAAATACAACCTGCTTGCCATGCCGGTTGTCTCGGATGACCAGCGCCTGCTTGGCATCGTCACGGTCGATGATGCACTGGACGTCCTCGAAGAGGAGCACGCCGAAGACCTGCAGATTGCCGGCGGCAGCTCCGATGGCGACGGCGGAGAGCGAAGCCGTGACGTCATTTGGTTTTTCCATCGCAACATCTGGATCTTCTTCTGGATTATCGCAACGGGCGCCGCATCGGCTGCAAGCTCTCTCGTCTTCAATACAAACATTGCTCCAACACTGGTGTTTCTTGCCTGCCTTGCCATGCCGGTGGCGCTTATCCTCGCCGACGACACCATCAGCTACGTCACCAACTTCTTCCTTGAGGACGATCCCGGAAGCGAAGACTCCCCCTCCATTCTGGGCTTTGGTTTCCGCTCACTGCTCTTGGGCCTTCTGGTTTCGGGCGTGACCGCCGCACTTGGAGCCGGTCTCGACGCGGTTATTATGAATTGGCTGATGGAGGTGCCTGCGGGATCGATCATTCATCACATCGTGGTCTCGGCATTCGGCGCCGCCGCTCTCTCGGCCTTGATTTCATTCATCCTTACCCCGGCATACCTTGCCATTCTCCGACACCGTGACGAGAAGAACCAGGAAACCTCAGGTTTCGCCCTCTCCCTCATCTCAATGGCCATTGCCGTGGTAACTTACCTGGCAGCCGCCGGCGGTCTTTTTGTTCTGCAAACCTCTGTCGGGCTGGTCTTCTAATGTATGACGAGAACAACAAGAGAAACAATACTCCGTCTGCCTCTGCCGAACATAAAACGCTGACCCAAGACCTCTCTCCCACCTCAACCGAAGCCAAAAAGGTCAAAAAGAACAGCTGGAAGTATATCCTCATGGCCATGGGACCGGGACTGCTCGCGGCATTTGCGGGCAACGACGCCGGCGGTATTGCAACGTATTCCAGTGCCGGTGCGTCGTTTGGTTATACGCAGCTCTGGACCGTGCCTATCATGTGCTTTTTGCTCATCGTCGTACAGGAAACCTCGGCGCGCATGGGCTGCGTCACCGGCAAAGGCCTCGCTTCCCTCATACGCGAGCGCTTTGGCATCCGTCTCTCAACCCTCGCAATGTTTGCACTTTTGATATCAAATATTGCAGTAACATTCTCTGAGTTCGCAGGTATCGCCTCAAGTATGGATCTTTTTGGTATCCCAACCTATGTTTCGGTACCTATCAGCGCTCTTCTCGTCTGGATCCTTACCGTAGGAGGATCGTATCGCCGTATCGAAAAGATCCTTTTAGCCATCAGCTGCATTTTTGTTACGTATGTAGTGGCGGGCATCCTCGCAAAACCCGACTGGCTTGAAGCCCTTCGCGTCACCGCCATCCCGCAGATGTCCACCGACCCTTCGTATATCTCGCTTTTGGTTGCGAATATCGGTACCACCATCAGCCCATACATGATGTTTCTTGTTGCATCAAACGTTGTCGAGAAGAACCTCGATACCAGCGACATTCCCGCGCAACGTGCCGACAATGTTGCCGGAGCTGTCCTGGCGGAGATTATCACCTGGTTTATCATGCTCACCACGGGAACGGTTCTCTTTCCCGCGGGAATTCGCGTAGATTCCGCCGCCGAAGCTGCGGCTGCTTTAGTGCCGCTTGCAGGTCAATATGCCTCTACACTCTTTGCCTTGGGCATGGTAGGCGCATCGTTTCTTGCCGCATGCGTTTTGCCCGGTATTACGGCAAGCGCCATCTGCGAAGCATTTGGATGGGAACGCGGTGCAGATCGGACCTGGTCCGAAGCTCCGCTCTATCATGGCATTATCACATTGGTCTTGGTTGTCTCGGCCATAGTCATTTTGATACCGGGTGTAAGCCTCTTTGGAATCATGCTTGTCGCCCAGGTCATAAACGGCATCCTGCTACCCGTCCTACTCATCTTTATGGTAGTTATTGCAGCCGATAGGCACATCATGGGGACGTTTGCCAACGGACGTGCGTGGAATTTACTCACGTGGTTCACTATCGTCACCGTTATCATTTTGACCGTTGTCATGTTTGTTTTGCAGGCTATGGGACTCTAGAGATTACTTTTTCGCAGATGGGCTTCCTTTAGAGGGTTTCTTCCGGATGGGTTTCTTTTGAGCCTGTTTCTCCTTGGCTGGCCGCTTCCTTTTGTCTGGCTCTTTCTCTTTTTGCACCGGCTTAAAGAGAGGCCTAATGAACCGGATAAAACGCTTACGACGTTTATCGTTAGAGGAAATTGTTACGTAGGTAAGAAACACGACAAGATATACCGAAGCCAAACCCATAACCCATACAAGTGGCATTCGCCTGAGGATCATTTTAAAAACAAAGAGTTGTGCTGCTATAAAAAAGCAGGCTCCGATATTTTTAATCAGTCGCGGAAGCATCGACCGCTGAGAAAAGACTTCCTCAACGGCTTTCTTGATGCAATCCTGCCCCCTAAGCTCCTTGTATCTCTTCCGCACGGAAGAGATCTGCAACACAAAAGCCATGGCACAAAGACTAAATGCAGCAAAGACTGTGAAGAAAAGAATGAGCTCTATGACTTCGTTGTCAAAAAACATTGCAGCTACTTACTTGCCTCATCAAACTCATCCTTAAAGGACGAGAACATCTTGCCCATGCGCCCCAGCTGCTTGCCAAAGCTCTTTGCCGCGTCGTCGGATGTCACTCGGGAAGAGGCTTTCTTCTTTGTCGATGAGCTCTTCTGCGATGTCGGCGCATACGTCTTCACGGGTTCCTGAGACACCGTGCCGCCAAGGCTCTTCTCGGCACTCGGTTCTTCAAGCGCAACAGCCTCGGCGGGTACCGGATCCGGTCGCGGCTCAATAGCATCCTCAGGCTCGGTGACGTCTTCAAGAGCTCGCTTTGCTTTGCCGATCATGCGTCCAAGCGAGCGCCCGCCTTTGACGCTTGCCTCAGACATTGCCTTACCCGCTTTTCCGGCAAGCTCGGAACCTTTGGCAACGGCTGCGGCGTACCCTTCACCCGCCTTACCGGCAAGACCTCCCGAGAGCGCCGCGCTCTCCGCGTCGGCCGTAAGAATCATGGCGTCGTCACGATAACCCAAAACCCATTCGGGCTTAATTTCAAACGAGCCGATAAGCGCCGCGGCAGAAGATCCGCTATCCACCAGGAAGTTATTGACGTGGCCGGTAGCAGGATTGAAGTCTGCACCGCTGACAAAACCGAGCGTTTTGCCTGATTCGGTCACGGCTTGCATACCGTGCCACATGATGCAGCGATCCCAGTCAAGGCCAAGACGCGCTATCGCCTTTTTATCCAGCGATCCTTCAGGCTGAGTAACAAGAAATCCCTTGTCAAATGTGGTGAGTGCATCAAAAGCAACGAACACGTCATTACGCTTTACCATACCTGCGATATCGGGACGTTTAACCATTACGCCCACCACCTGCGGAAGGTCAGAGTCAAACACAATCACATGGATGCGTCCAAGTTTTGACGAGCGCTGCTGTCCGGCTTCCTTGTCCTTTTTATTCTGCTTTTTGGGAAGGTATACCTTGATACCTACAAGCTCGTTTGTTTTCACGCAAACCCTTTCGACAAAAACGGGGCGCCCATGGACGTCCCGTTCCAGTACATACTCCTTGAGCCGGTTAAGCCCTAAAACTCAGTATGCTCGGCTTCGTGCTCTTCGCCGGCAACGGTTTCAATGGTTACCCCTTCGGCTTCGGAAGGGCTTGGAGCAACCTGAGCCGAAACGGAATCCGCCACAGCCTCAGCGCCGTTCTGTACCTGCTCGGAAGCGGAAGCGACCGCATCAGAAAGCGACTCGCGGAGCTGATCCATGCGCTCACGTGCCAGATCAACCTTTGCACGAAGCTCGTCGGTCTTGGCATCAACCGTTGGACGCACCTCGTCGATCTTATCGCTTACCACGCGAGAAGTACGCTCATAGGAATCAAGTGCGGAATCCCATGCGTCATTTACTGCGTCAGCCGCCATTGCACGGGTTTCCTCACCTGGTCGCGGTGCCAAAAACAAACCTGCAGCTGCACCGGCTGCTGCGCCAAAAATAGCCCCGGCTAAAAATCCGGCAGACTTTTTGCTCATGGGAACCTCCTATCAGAGCAGTATGTGCTGCTCTTCCGAAACGTACCGCTCACGCGCCTATCTCACAGGCCGTGGCCTCGGTACGTTAATCATACTCCAGTCATCGGGCAGGTCGTCGTCAAACGACGTACCTTTGTGCGAATCCGCGGCATCCACATGCTCTGCAGACGCAGAATCATCCTCAGCATCGGAAGCGGCGGCATCGGTGGCGTCCGCAGTCCCCGCGTCTTCATCTTCCTCCACGTATGGATGATCATACGTTTCATCAAAACTCCGGTCTTCGACATCTTCCGCAGGGGAATCGAGCTGCTCGTCATCGTACCAATCATCGTCAACGGCACCGTCTTCTGCATCAGACGACACCTCTCTATATTGATCGTCATAAAACGTTGCGCGCGTTGACTCATTGGGATTCGCTTCGTTGTAGGAAGCATCCTCAACGTCTTCCACGTCATAATCATGCTCACCGGACGCCTCATAAGCCGCTTCATCTACAAGTTCGCCCTCGGCAAACTCCTCGGCAACTTCGTCTCTCTCAGAACCCTCAAAAGATCCGTCTTCCTCGCCGATCAAAACATCGGAAGGCTGATCTTCTTCCGAAAGGTCTTCCTCAGACGCATCCTCACCGTCAACGCTTTTAACAAGCGCCACAAGGCCTTGCGTAATTGCCTCGATGTTTGGTTTGGGATCTTCCCCATCTGCATAGGCCCAGTTCAAAATCCACGCCGCGCTGGAAAGGGCTCCGGCCACCAACACGTCATCGGGGCACGCAAGGCTTACCTCAAACAGACCGAGTTTCTCGTCAAGCGTTGTCGTACGACCGGATGCAATATCTCCTGCCCTGTTTGTAAGAGCGAGAAGCTCCACCGCCACATGCTCAAGGAGGTGTGCCACTTCCGTATCGGAAACGACATCGCCAAACTGAGGCGCCGTATCACCAAGACACGCGTGCTTCTCGACCCCCGGAAGGAGATCCACAACACGTCGCGTGCCAATAGCATCATCAGAGGTCATACGTGGTGCATCATCTGAAAGCTGAATCGTAGCGTCAAGGTTTCTTGGTCCTACGACAACCTTTTTTATGTGAATCAGCTCTGCCATGTCTCGTCCTCTTCCTGCTCAAATGAGAGAATTACTCATCATATTGTAGTCAAAAATTGCAATTTATATATAAGCTCATCCGTTAGCGGTCGTTTTTTCCGCAGTGTCTTCACGTACGCCGGTCTTTTCTTCCAAAGTTTGTTGGGATTCCGGCGCAATCACCCGCAAGAGCGACAGCCTGCGCCTGCGCATCATCTGCACACGGAACTGCCAGCCGTCCTTTTCAAACGTGTCACCCGGCCGCGGAAGTCGGCCTGCAAGCTCAAGCACAAACCCTGCAATAGTTTCATACTCTTCCGAGTCCTCAACCGGCCACCCAAGCTCTACCGCATCATCAAGCGAGAAGCGGCCGTCAACCAGCCATTCCCTGTCGCTTAACTGCGTAAGGTACTTGTTGTCGGGGTCAAATTCATCGGCAATTTCACCAACAATCTCCTCGACAATGTCTTCAACCGTAATAGCGCCTGCAGTACCGCCGTATTCGTCAACCACAATTACCATTTGATCACGAGAAGATTGCATCTCGGAAAGAAGCGGAATGATATCTTTTGTATCAGGAATATAGTTTGCTGCACGGACATACTGCGCAATGTGCTTCTCGCCAGCATTTTCTTCAAGAATGGGCTCGATAATATCTTTTATGTGTGCAATTCCCACAATACGGTCAACGTTATCGTGGTAGATGGGAATGCGAGAATAGCCGGTCTTACGCATGACCACAAGCACCTCGGACAGCGTGGAGGTGTCTTCCATGGTAGTAAGGTCAACGCGTGGCACCATAACCTCACGCGCAACCGTATCACCCATGTCAATGACCTCATGGATCATCGACTTCTCTTCTTCGGAGAGCTCGTCGGAGTCTTTGACAATATAGCGGAGCTCCTCCTCAGAAAAATCCTGGTGATCTTCATGCACGTCAATACCCAAGAGCTTTGCGATACCGTTTGCAGAAGCTGAGTTCAAAATAACAATGGGTTTTGACAGCGTCATGAAGAAACGGATAGGACCAACAACTGCCTTGGAAACATTTTCTGCATTGGCAAGGGCTATTTGTTTTGGCACCAACTCTCCGATAACCGTTGAAACATACGAGAGTATCAGCGTAATAGCCACCACGGCAGTAGGGTGCGAAAAATCCGAAGGTACGCCCATGCTCGTAAGCCAGCTGCCAAGCGGAGCAGAAAGGCTTGTTGCGGCAAAAGCAGACGACGCAAAACCCACCAGCGTAATGGCCACCTGAATCGTTGCCAAAAACGGCCCGGAGTCATTGGTAAGGTCGAGAACCGCGCGAGCGCGCTCATCGCCCTCCTCGGCCTCCGGCTCAAGCGACGTCCTCCTTGCACTGACCACGGCCATCTCGGAAGCCGAGAAGTAGCCGTTCGCCAAGGTCAGAAGCAGTGTCACCAAAATACTTAACGCTACGTCCATATGTGGTATGGGCACCTGCCTAATCGAAGTTAAAAAGCCACGTAGGTATTGTACTCTACGTGGCTATCTGCGCATCAATTCTTTATAAAAGCGTAACTAATTCACGGACTCTTCCATTTTGCCGTTTGCTCCAGGTTTTTACCGTACAAGCTTTTACTCCAAGCTTTTACTGCACGAGCTTTTACTTCAGGGTTATCTCTCGAGCTGTTTTACTGCACGAGCTTTTCCACCTGAGCGCGGACGTCCTTCAAATCTTCCTCAGACGGCAGCCAGCCAATGGTATATGCCTTGCCATATGGAAGAGTAAACTCGGCCTTCTCAAGCTCTTCTTCAACCATCTTGGGGCCAAGCGGCGCCCAGCCGTATGAGCCGAATGCAAAGCCAATACGATGCTCATTTTTAGGAGAAAGGCCTGTCATATATGTCAAAAATGCACTCACCGTAGGCAAGAACTTGGAGTTGAGCGTAGGGGATCCAACACAAACATACTTAGAATCAAGGAAGTGATACATCACATTGGAGACGTGCGTCTCTTTAAGGTCGCAAAGCTGTACGGGAATGCCCTGTGCCAAAAAGCCATCCACCAGCGCATGAGCCATCTTGTCGGTTGAGCCCCACATGGAATCATAGACAACCAGTGCCTTTTCTTTCAGCGTACCGGATGTCCACCCCTCATACGCATCGATAATGTCTTTCACGTGTGAGCGCCACGCAACGCCATGAGCGGGGGCGATAATATCTATGTTCTCCAAGCCAAGCTTTTTGACCGCCGTTACCGCCGAGTCTGCCTGACGGCCATACGGCAGCACAATGTTGGCATAGTACTTGCGCGCCTGTTTCATAACCTCGCAGTAATCGCTTTCATCGTCAAAGCGTGTAGAGGAAGCATAGTGCTGTCCAAACGCATCATTGGAGAAGAGAATCTTATCGATATCGGAGTAGGTAACCATGTTGTCGGGCCAGTGCACCATCGGCGTTTGCACAAAGTGAAGCGTACGCTTACCAATGTTCAGGGTGTCTCCCGTTTTTACACCGTTGACCTCAAGATCTTCTCCATAAAACGCTTTAAGTTCTTTAACGCCCTGCGGAGCCGAGGCATACACGGCAGCATTTGGCGCCACCTTGAGAACGGCCGGCAGCGAGCTGGAGTGATCCATCTCAATATGGTTGCATACCACAACGTCAATCTTTGCCGGATCAACAATGCTTTGGATGCGCTCGATAAGCTCATCTGTCATGGTGTACTTAACCGTATCGATAAGCGTGATCTTCTCGTCCAAAATAAGATACGCATTATAGGTAATGCCCTGCTCAGTGGTATATCCATGGAACTCTCGGGCGTTCCAATCAATGGCACCAACGGCATACACATCAGGCTTAATTTGCACTGCACTCAACATATGGTCTCCTTCGTAGGATTTGGGTGGCTGTTGTTATTGTAGCGGATAGCTTTATGCTACGTATTTCTGTTATTTTGAGCATAGCATTTGAGAAGCGGCCATATGTTTTGACTTTTATACAAATTCAGTCTAACCTGTGCAAACCTGATAATTTTATAGGAGTTGCTTCTGATGTCTACCAAATCTACTCATTTCAACACGACCGCAAAGACGAGTGCTGTCACCGGAACATCTCCTTGGAAACTTCTTGGCACCCTGATTGCTCCATATAAGGGTTTGGCCGTCCTTACCTTGCTGACCCTTCTTTGCGATATCGTGGGAATGCTCTATATCCCGACTGAGTTGTCGGCACTCATAAACGCCGCGGTCACCAATCACGATATGGTAGCTCTGACCTCTCACGGTATCCGTATGTTTATGGCGGCGCTTTTAGGATCCGGCGGTTGTATCGTCTCTTACTGGTTGGCATCACGGCTTGCTGCACGCATTGGTCGCGACCTGCGCATGGCCGTATACAAGCACTCTCTTGAATTTTCGGGTTCGGATTTCAACCGCTTTGGTACAGGTTCAATGATTACTCGAACCCTCTCCGATGCCAACGTGGTTCAGCAAACCTTTCTTATGTGTTTTACCATGATGTTCCCGGTACCGGTTACCTGCATCGTATCTGTCGTTCTTGCCTTCTCAACCGATACCGCGATGGGATGGATCCTTCTCGCCGTTATCGCGGTGTCCTTAATCGTAAGTGCCATTGCGGTAAAGATATCGGCACCCATCTTTGTTGTAATGCAGAACTTTATCGACGGGATAAACGCTCGTCTGAGAGAATCAATTACCGGCGTGCGCGTAATTCGTGCTTTCGGTAAAGAAACATACGAGCGAGCCCGTATGACAAAAACGTTTGAGGACTACGCAAGCCGTGCCATTCGTGTCAATTTGATCTTTGCCGTAACGGATTGCACGACGTTCTTCTTGATGAACGCCGTTGAATCTCTTGTTATGTGGGCCGGTGCAAATCGCGTGGGTATTCACGCCATGCAGATTGGCTCTATCTCGGCTCTCATTGAATACGCCATGTTGATTATGTTCTTTATGATGATGGCTCAGTTTGCCATGCTTGAGATTCCACGCGCCCTCGCCTGCCTTGAGCGCTCGGCCGCGGTGCTGGATCAAAAGCCCACCATTGCGGACGGATTATCTAAAACGGTATCTTTTGGCCAAACGGACGAGGTTGCTCGCTTTGATCACGCAAGCCTCCGATTCGACGATGCCGACGAAGATACCCTGCAAGACCTGTGCTTTTCGCTGAGGCGTGGTCAAACTACCGCAATCATTGGCAACACCGGCTCCGGCAAATCCACCATCGCAAAGATGTTGCTTCGCTTTAGCGACGTAACAGGAGGACACCTTACCTTTGGAGATGCCGATATACGCGATCTTCCACAGGCGGAACTCCGCTCTCACATTGCATACGTGCCGCAAAAAGCCTGGCTCTTCTCGGGAACCATTGCCGAAAATCTACGCTTTGGTGATGAGCATGCAGACGATGCCCACCTGTGGCATGCCATTGACGTGGCTCAGGGAGCTTTTGTCCGTGAGCTTAAAGACGGCCTTGACACACCGGTTGCGCAAGGCGGCACAAACTTCTCCGGCGGTCAGCGCCAGCGCCTGGCCATTGCCCGAGCCTTGACGCGCCATGCCGACCTCTATATATTCGACGACTCATTTTCCGCGCTGGACTATAAAACCGACGCCGCTCTGCGACATGCACTCAAAGATGAGCTTACTCATGCGGCAGTGCTTATCGTCGCACAACGAGTGAGTACCATCCGCAATGCCGACCAAATCATCGTTCTTTCTGACGGTTGCATCGTCGGCTTGGGAACCCATGATGAGCTTATGCGGACGTGCCAAACCTACAAAGACATATCCGATTCTCAAACCAGAGGTGGTGAACAGAATGTCTGACGAAAAGTACAATGAGACCGAAGCTACCTATACAGCTGCGGATACGTTAGATGCAGCTGCAAGCACACCTGACGAAGAACTTGAAATCCCCGCCGACGCCGCAAAAACAGCTCGTCGCCTCTGGAAGGCTGCCTCCGGAAACCGCTGGCGACTCATAACCGCCGCCTTCTCCTCATTGGCATATGTCTTCTTTACGTTGGCAGCCCCCGCTTACTCCGCAAAACTCGTGGATATCCTCTGGAAGAATATCCAGGCTGCATGGGATTTAGGCACAACATACCAGGTTACCTTTGAAACCGGCGGTCGAGAAATCCTCATATTCTTAAGCATCTGGACTCTTGCGTGGGCATTTTATACGATGCAATCCCTTGTCATGGCAAGCTTTGCCGAACGACTCAATCTTGTGCTTCGTAAGCAAATTGCCGAGAAGATCGGGCGTTTGCCACTCTCATACTTTGACGCACACCGCCCCGGCGACACCATTTCGCGTGCCACAAACGATCTGGATAAAGTCTCCGAAGTGCTCCAACGTGGTCTTCTCCAAATTATTATTTCAACGACTACCCTCATCGGCGCAACCATCATGCTTGCTCTCTACAGCCCTTTTGTGGCTGGTATTTTCTGTATTTTTGCCGCAATGAGCTTTCTTCTCACCAAGATTGTCAGCAACCAGACACTTCACGCAGCCGCCAAGAGGCAAGCAGCCACCGGCGAGCTTACCGGTCGCGTTGAGGAAGCTTATTCGGGACGATTTGTTATCAAAGCGTTTGGACATGAGAGGTCAAGTTACGAAGATATCGCATCGGCCGCGGAAACGCTTGCTCGCGCCAGCGAACGTGCGGACTTCATTACCAACGCAATCAGCCCGGCCATTCGCTTCCTGACCCGCCTTGCACAGGTTGTCATCGGACTCTTTGCCGGCGGTATGCTCATCTCAGGCCAGCTGAGCGTAGGCGTATTCCAAGCTATCTTTCAATATCTCACCCAAGCAACCGAGCCTCTTACGCAGCTTTCTTTCACGGTAAATATGCTGCAGGGCGCTCTTGCCGCAGCCGAACGTGTCTTCAACCTTCTTGATACTTCCGAAATTGTGACTGATCCACTGACTCCCGCCACCTTGCCCGATCCCGTACGCGGCCGCATTACCTTTGAACACGTCCGTTTTGGATACGACAAGAACAATCCCCTGATGCATGATGTGAATCTCGTAGCTCATCCGGGGCAGAAGATAGCCATCGTTGGCGCAACGGGTGCCGGCAAGACCACCCTCATCAACTTGCTGATGCGCTTCTATGAGATAAATGATGGGCGCATCACGCTTGACGGGATAGACACGCGCAATCTGGCTCGTGCCGATCTTCGGCGTCAGTTTGGCATGGTCCTGCAAGATACGTGGCTCTTTGACGGTACCATTGCCGAGAATATCGCGTACGGAAAGCCCGATGCAACTCGAGAAGAAATAGAGGCAGCCGCTCGTGCTGCCCACGTAGATTTCTTTGTACGCACGCTTCCCCATGGCTACGACACGCAACTCTCCAATGATGCGGAGGCCATAAGCCAAGGTCAAAGACAGCTTCTCACCATTGCACGCGCCATGCTCACCGATCCGGCAATCCTCATTCTTGATGAGGCAACTTCATCGGTCGATACCCGCACCGAACAGGCGATTGTTCGAGCGATGGAAGCCATCATGGAGAACCGAACAAGCTTTGTTATTGCTCATCGCCTCTCCACAATTGTAGATGCCGACCTCATCCTTGTAATGGATCATGGAGATATTATCGAGCAGGGCACGCACAGCGAGCTTCTTGATGCCGACGGTACATACGCTGAGCTTTATCGCAGCCAGTTTGCCTGAGTTGGCGCCGGTGTACTCACTTATAGCGCTGCGGCAATAGCACGGCGGATAAAATCTGAGCGATTGACTCCTTTTGCCGCAATTGCCTGAAGCATTGCTACGGGAAGCTTAACCGTCACCGGCTTCAATTCCTGATTTGGATGAGGAGGACGGCCAGGAGAAATGTTGATGAGCTGGCCTTCCCACGTGTCGTTTTCCCACTCATCGGCAAGTCGTTCAAGTTCCTCGTCTGTAATTTCACTGCCATCATATAGCGTGTGTTTCATGGAGATCTCCTATCTCTTCCCTTGAATTTCGGTTAAAAATTTTCTAGAAGGGGGTGTCATAGCGTGGTAAATCATCCAACAGGCGTTTTTAGGAAGAGCAATCATCTCTATTAATCGTGATTTACCGTCATACCCCAACGCCATCGTTTCAAAAGGATGTGCGCAATGTGTCCTTGCTGCATACGTAAAAGCATTATCCCAAGCGTCCAATACATCCTGTTCCGTAAGCTCTGGATGACGCTCCATGATTCTTTTATGAACGATTACATCCATAACACCCACTCTCTCAATACTTTCATACTCCTACATCTTACCGGTAAATGTAATACCAATATGGTATTACATTTACAGACGCATGTGTACAATAAGACAGCTAAAAGCGTATCAAAAGCAGCTTCGGATAAAACTCTTCTGCTAGTTTGCATGGAAATCTTATCCGAAGTTACTACTAGGTAATTGTGTTTTCGCTTAAAAGCTTGTTCGTCCTCTATTGAAGTGAGGCCTTAAGGTCATCGACATACTTCTTGAGATTATCTCTAAGTCCCTTAAGATATTTGATAAGGTCTTCTCGTCCAATAATCCTCTTGTTTTTAATTGACTCGAATTGAGTCTTTTGCTGATTATATGACTCTATCTGAGTATCCTTCACTTGCTGAAATGTTTCTTCGTTGAAGAGAACGGTATCTCTGAGCGCATCCTCATATTGGGCAAAATAATCCTCAATAATCTTGTAGTACATCTTTAAGTAGTCTTCATATGTCTGTATGGATTCGATTGTTTGATCCGATACATCTTGTGGCTCAAATACTCTCTTGTCATCATCAGCTGATTCACTTTCTTCTTTCTGCTTATTCTCTTCTGCTGGTTTACTTTCCTCTTTTGGCTTAGTATCTTCCGTCGGCGTATTAACCTGCTTTTTTTGAGATGTTGAGGAAGAAGAACTTGTAGTCTGTGCAGGAGTTACGGTATTGGTTGATTTCCCAAAGTCCATTTTGTCAAACCATGCCCAAGCAATAGCAACCACTATCAAAGCTGCTATAAGTAAATACCACCAAAGGTAAACTGACTTTATATCATTCTCATCCTCGTTTTCTTTTTTACTCACTTGAGCATCCTCCTCAAAAAATACGCCACCCCACCGGCCTATACATCTTTAGGGCAAGATTCTTTGACGATACCCCCCCCCCGCATATTTTTGTCAAGTAGCAGGAAAGACGCTTCCGCGAACGGTATGACTTTGGCTCTGTACGCTAAAGTTTGGATTGCGGATAAATATGAAATTGACGTCCTTATAAAACTAAGTACTTCTAAGCAGTCAGAAAAAACGCCTGACTACACACATGCAGTCAGGCGCTATATAAAGCAAAGTCTAAGCGCGCTTGGAAAGCAACACCAGCGACGTGCTAGTTACCGCAGCACTGCAATACCGCTCGGATATCAGCCACAATCAGTCCCGGCTCAAGGCGATTTTCATGCAGAAGCTTATCTGCCTTGAAGCGGTCATAGAAGTCCTTCTTGATACCGTAATTGAGCACGTGTTTGTCCGAATTGCCAAAATAGGAAGCAAGAGTCTGGCCCCAGCCACCTTCAAGCTGTCCGTCTTCAAGCGTCACAAAAATGTCATGATTCACCGCCAGATTATCAAGCAGCTCGCCGTCGAGACCGGAAGCAAAAAGCGGGTTCACCAGAGTTACCTCAAAGCCGAGGGATTCACGAAGGATATCAGCGGTCTTCTCGCCCATGTCAAAGAAGCTACCCAAACCAAAAATTGCTATCTTAGAGCCACGACGCACTACCTCAGAGCGCAGATCATCATAGGACTTGCGCACGGGACCTTTGGCGTGGCGGACAGGGCCGCCGGGAACCTGAATAAAGACCGGGTGCTTATCTTGGTCAAGACCCCAACGAAGCATCGCAAGATACTCTTCGGCATTCGTTGGCGCAAGGTAGGTGATGTTGGGAATGTTGGCAATCATTGGAATCGTCCAGAACGATGCATGCGTCACGTCACTCATGCCCCACACCGAACCGGAATTGCCCACGATTACCGCAGGATTGCCGTTAAGCGCAAGATCTTGGCTCAGTTGATCGTATACGCGCTGTTGAAAGGTGGTTGAGGAACCCCATACCACGTGCGCACCCGCATGGGCTGCACCGGAAGCAATGGCAACAGCCGTCTCTTCCGCAATACCCACATCAAGATAATGCTTACCCATGCGTTTCCTACGCTCAGGCGACATGCCCAACGCAAACGGAACGGCAGATGCAACAACCAGGAGATTCTCGTCCGTCTCAGCGCGCTTGAGCAGATACTCCCCGGCAAGATTGGCGTATGACTCAGGAGCGGGGCCGTCGCTTAGGCTCTGACCGGTAGCGATGTCAAAAGGACCATGCCAATGCCACGCTTCCTCGTCTTTCAGTGCAGGCTCGTATCCCTTGCCCTTGAGCGTGTTGATGTGCACCACCACAGGATGATCAATATCTTTTACCTGTTTAAACGCGGCGATAAGAGCCTCGGTGTTATTTCCGTCATTGACATATACATAATCGAGACCCATAGCTTTGAAAAGGTTATTAGGAGCAGTGCCACTGGACTCACGAAGCTCCCTAAACCGGTCATACATACCGCCGTGATTCTCGGCAATGGAGCGCTGGTTATCATTGAAGACGACGATAAAGTTTGAGTTAAGCTCGCCGGCCACGTTCAAGCCTTCAAGCGCTTCTCCGCCAGACATTGAGCCATCGCCAATTACGGCAATGATATTCTCGTGGCCGCCGCGTAAATCACGGGCTTTTGCAAGTCCAAGTGCAAGGCTGATGGAGGTAGACGTGTGCCCTATCTTAAAAAGATCGTGCGGAGTCTCATCGGGGTCCGTATAAGGCGAGACATCGTCGTAGTGCTCGGGATCCGTAAACGCTTCTTTGCGACCGGTCAGCATCTTATGCGGATACGTTTGGTGGGATACATCGTAAACGATGTGGTCATGCGGGGAATCAAATACCGTGTGCAGTGCAACGGTAGCCTCTACCATGCCAAAGTTAGGACCAAAGTGACCACCATGCTTGGACGCACGGCTCAAAAGCGCTGCGCGGATTTCATCAACAAGACCTTGGCGGCCTGTTGCATCAAGTTTTTTAACATCTTCAGGATCATTGATCTTCTCGAGATACATGCGAGACCTTTCTGTATGCTGGGATGCTAAAGGTTAGTACCCCACATACGGCTACGTTATACGAAAGGCCCTGAAGCACAATCAGAATCGAACTTCAAAACGGTGCTCATCAGCTATGGGAGTAAGCTCGCGTTTCTCGTCAATATGATACCTAAGCGGTCGATGCGCATAGGACTTTGCAAACCCTTTGAACCAGAGTCCTATTTGTTCGTCCGTTCCTTGCAGCTCCATGGAAACACTGCCGTCAAACTCGTTTTTTACCCAACCGGTACAACCCACGCGGTCTGCCACTATCTGCGATGTCCAACGAAAACCGACACCCTGAACCTCTCCGCAAAAGCGTAGAGCCAACCTGCGTGTTCCCGGTACGAGCTTCTGGCCGTCGGGTCGCTTGTCATTGTTGCCACGAGAGCTCATATCCCCGTCTTTGTTTTGACCAAAGTTGAATATGCCCGGCATACGCATGTCCGTTCTCCGTGGTTTGTTTGGCTCCATTACCTCATACGCATACCATACCACCGATTTCACGAGCACGTTCTTACGCCAAACCACCGTCTTGCATTTTATACACGTCTTTACGCCAGTGCGTTTCTTTTGGCTCCTGCGTATGTGATAAGGAAATAAACGACAAAACCCGCAAGCGTCAGTGCTGCAACAGGCCAGATAGCAGGCTCTATATCAGCTTGAAACATCTCATACCCCATAAAGCGGATAACGTTCAGTCCAAAGATGGCGTGAATAACCGTAAAGATTCCCGGCAAGATAAAGTTGAACAGCACGCCCATAAGCAGGCTCTTCGAAAGCATTTGCGGTGAGGCGCCCAACTCAACAAGCTTGTGGTACCTCTCGCGGTTATCGGCAGCCAGTGATAGCTGTTGTATTGCCAAAATAACCGAAGCAAAGACCAAAAGTACGACCGCATAAAACGCACATGTGAAGATAAGCGCGCCAAAAATACCCGGAATATCATCCGTTTGCACACCGCCTTCAAATGCCATAGCTCCAATCTGATCGTGCAGGACCACTGCAAACACAAACATGCACATACCAACTGAAGAAAGAGCTGCCGAGCAGGTCATCGCCTTTGAAGCATTACGTGCCACACCTTCGGTCTGCCGCACCGTAAACGCCGTCAGGCCTCGATACCACACGCCGGGAATATGCTTAATAAGACGCGGAAGCAACACCAGTGTTGCTCGAAATATAAAAAACGACCCAAAAATGGCGCACGCACCCAGCGGAATCATGAGTCCCAAAAAGGCCACGGGAACGTTTGCGCAAACCACATACACAACGCTTACCAAAGCCACGCCAAAAATCAGATCCACAATCGCCCGACCAACCGAAATGGGTTTGGAGGAATCACTCTCCTTTTTTGCGCTCATCATCCGAAGGAGCGTTGACTTGCGTAGTACGCGTCGACTTCCCCGGGACAGTACCAGAATCGTCAACACAAATACGACGATAGTCACTGCCGTGCCAAGCGGCGAGAAGACCATAACAAAACGCACCGGCAACCGATATGCCCATGCAACAATCATCTCAACGAAAGGTGAAATGAGAACGCCCAATATAAGTCCGGCCGCAAGTGCGCTTCCCGCAACAATGGCGGTCTCAAGCCGCAGCACGCTTGTAACGTTGCGCTTCTCAAGGCCGGCCAGCTCATAAAGGGCAAACTCCGGCAGCCGGCGGCGAATGAGGAACTTATTGGCATACGAAGCGACATTCAAAAACACCAAAAGAGGCAATATGCCAAAGGCCAAACTGTAATTCGCTTCTGCCACGAAAAGTCCCCGAACCGACTCATCCGTAACCAGTTTGAAGAGGTAGTCTCCGGATGCGGCATAGGAGTACATGAGGCAAGCGCCCGCTGCAAGGGCGGCAAAATACACGCCAAAGTCGTTTAGATTACGCCTCACGTTACCGATTGCAATTTTTGAAAGCAGACTCATGCCATCACGCTCTTTTCCAGCTCTTTGGCTCTTCTCGCCATCTGAGAGTATCAAGTGTTTTTTATCATGTGCCACAAAGAGCGGACGTGCCATAGAACTAACTTACAAAAAGGTGACGTTTTCGTAAGAATGGAGCACCCGTTTTCCGAATGCTCCATCGAGTCGTTTATGTATTGATGTAGGCTCAGCGCAGATACCAGCCGTTTTACTTCGCTGCGGGCTTAGCGTAGGTGCTGGACGTCGGCTCGAGTGTTGGGCGCGGCGCAAGCGATTGGCTCTTAGCCCGTGGCCCGCTCTTATCGCTCTCCCGCCGCGCGGCGCTCTGCATACTCGGCAGCCAACTTGGCTTGGATGTCGTGAGGAACCTGCTCATACCCCGAGAGTTCCACCTCGTACTCACCGGTACCACGCGAAAGAGAGCGCAGGCGCGTGGCGTAATCGGTTACCTCGGCATACGGGACGGTTGCCTCAATGGTGGTCTGCCCAAGCGCCGTACCCGTACCGGCATTCATGCCTTCCACGCGGCCTCGAGACGCAGAAACGTCACCCATCACGGATCCGGCATAGCTGTCGGGAACGGTGATCTTAAGATGAGCCATCGGCTCGAGAAGTACGGGCTCTGCCTGGTCAATAGCCTTTTGGAAACCAATACGGGCGGCCGTCTTAAATGCCATCTCGTTGGAGTCCACGGGGTGATAGCTGCCTTCGTATACCGCAACTTTGATGTCGATCATGGGATATCCCGCCAGTACGCCCTCACGCATGGTTTCTTGCACGCCCTTGTCGATGGCAGGAATGAAGCCGCGTGGAATGTGGCCTCCCACCACTTCATCCACAAACTCATACCCTGCATCGGGATTGGGCTCAACGCGAAGCCAGCAGTCACCATACTGTCCGGCACCACCGGTCTGCTTCTTATGACGACCTTGCGCGCTTGCCACGCGGCGGATGGTCTCACGGTATGGGATACGGAGCGCCACTTTATGGGCGCCCACACCGGCACGGGATTCCAGACGATCAAGCAGTACGGCCACCTGCGCTTCACCAATGGCGGAGACGACCGTCTGACCGGTATCCTCATCGCGCTCAATGCGAAGCGTGGGATCTGCGGCAGCGGCCTTCTCCAAAAACGCAAAGAGTTTTCCTTCCGCACCGCGCTCGTCGGGCTCAATGGCAATGCGATAGAGCGAGTTGGGGAAGCGGAACGCCGCAGCTTCAACCTTACCCGTCGCAGAAAGCGTATCTCCCGTCAGCGCCTCGAGCTTGGGAACTACCACAATATCTCCCGCAGCGGCGCGGGTAACGTCGGTGGTCTCACGACCACACATGCGGTACAGATGCGAAAGACGCTCGGCCTTACGTGTGCGCGCATTGATGAGCTCAACACCCGGCTGAAGCGTTCCCGCCAATACTTTCAGGAATGTCAGACGACCGTTCTGAGGATCCTGCAGCGACTTGAAGGCAAACGCAACGGGACGCTCGTCATCCGGAGAAATATCGAGTTGCTCGCCATTCACCAAAGGAATACGGCCAAAATCAGCCATCTGCGGGAACCAGCCCTCAACGGCGTCCATAAAGGCGATAACGCCTTCCTCACGTACACACGAGCCGGCAAATACCGGTACAAACACGCGATCAACCAGCGCTTTATTGAGCAAACCCTCAAGCTCTTCCTGAGTGATTTCGCCGCCGTCAAGATAGCGCATCATGAGCTCATCGTCGGCTTCAACCACCAGCTCGGTCAGAGCGGCGCGCGCATCGGCTGCAGCGGCAGCGTATTCCTCGGGTATATCTTCTACTACCGGTTTCCCGTCTACCAGATGGCGAGCCTTCTGGTGCACGACGTCAATCACGCCACCAAACGCCTCGCCGGAGCCTATGGGGATTGTTACGGAACCCAACTTGTTGCCAAAGCGCTCACGCAAGAGTTCCATAGCCGTATTGTGATCCGCATCCGGGCGATCAAGACGGTTGATAAAAATGGCGCGCGCAAGGGAAAGATTCTCGGCGGCATACCACAGCCGCGTAGTGATGGTACCGGGACCACTTGCCGCGTCAACGACAAAGACGGCGGTCTCGCCGGCACTCATCGCAGCATATGCGTCACCGACAAAATCCGGGTAGCACGGTGCATCCAATACGTTGATACGCGTACTTTTCCAAGCTACGGGCGCGATGGTGGTGGAAATAGAAAATCCTCGTTCGGATTCCTCGGTATCGTAATCAAGCGTGGGCTTGGTGCCTGCGTGACCGCCCAAACGGGTCGTAGCACCCGTCAGGTGCAACATTGCCTCCGCAAGCATGGTCTTGCCCACGCCACCTTGGCCCACCAAAACCACATTCTTAACGCGCTCAACACCTTTTTCGACCATGATGCCTCCTCTAACTGCGGTAGCAGCCGAGAAGGGCGCGTACCATATCAACGCGCAAACCTGCCGGCACACCACCGAACAAGAAAACCTCTAGCTTTTCTACCGTAAAGCATTGCTGCGCCGGAAGCACCCACATATCGACGAGTGACAATCACCGCATCAAAAAGTTTTGCCGAAACTCATTCTTCTCGCTGTGTCTTAGCTGGTAGAAGATAGTATTTGAAAGAGCGAAAAGAACCCCTCGCTGCAGGCCTCCGCACAACTCCTCGGCGAACGGTATGTGCGATAAAAAATACGGCGCTGGGCACGCGCCGTATTAAGAACGCTTTATCGCGGATTCTTACCTCAAAACAACCTCGGGATTGTCTTTGGTAACGATTGCGGAGGCTACAATTTCCGCATGTAAATATGTTGTCAGAAGTTCTGCAAGATCGTCCAGAGCCTTCTGAAGATCTTCTCTGCGCCCCTGCTCTACGCATTCCATGGCGATAAATGCATTAGGCGTGTTGTCCCGCATCTGCGTTCGCTGACCATCGCGCCAGTTCCAACATCTGCACACAACGCCTTCGCCGTCATAATATGCAAGCTCTCCCGGAAGCGGAGGTTCGTCACAATCAGATCCAATGGGTCGGAAAGGCTCATTGCCCTTCATAATACCCACGTGTAGATCTCCCACGAATGCGTCGATATTCTCGACACCTATGGGAAACGCATACCTGAGCGATATTGCATTTGTAATGTCCACCGACGGAACGATAGACCCCACCGGTGTATCATGCAACACACGCTTTAACAGCGCCTCTATGGCACAGCGAGCACCTTTTTTGGGGGGAAACTTCTGATATGCCTGACGCCACACTTTTACCACGTCATTTGCGGAGATGGGCTCATTGGGAACATACTTTGTAGCCTGCTTATTTGCCTCGGCAAGTATGTCTTTAATTTCATTTTTCTGAGTCTCTGTCAGATTGTCCTCTTTGAGACCACGCACGGAAAGAACCGCAATCGCCGCTTCCGGAAACAAATCCCAAAAATCTTTATCCGTTACAAACTTCTGCATCTTGTTTCCTTTACTCGTATGCCGCAGGTTTGCTCATTGTACCACCGGCATGCCACCTCAATAGGGCTTCTCGCCTCAAACAGAATGCACGTACTCCGAGCATGCAAAATACGGCCGGTCGAGAAACCCGACCGACCGTATGAACGGCGTTTTATATAAACGCAGCTTTTATTAGCTCAGTACCAGCATGAAGACCGTCAGTACGACAGCGACAAAGACTCCGATGATAACCAGAAGTTTCGCTGCCCACTTGAGCCATGTCTCGTATGGAATGCGAGCAAGTGCAAGACCGCCCATAATGAAGCCGCAGGTTGGCGTAAACAGATTTACAAGACCATTGGCTGCAACGTTGCACATAATGGAGGTCTCCACCGACCAGTTGAGGCCGGAAACGATTGGTGAAACAATCGGTGCGGAGAGCGCGGCCAGGCCGGAAGAAGACGGCACCAGGAAGCTGAGGCCAATATGAAGGATGTAATCCAAGAACCCAAAGAGTGCCGCAGGCATACCGGACTGTGTCAGAGCAGTAACCGAAGCCTGAACCATCCAGCTGCCGAGTCCTGTCTGTGACATCAGTACCGCTGTTGCACGAGCAAGTGCGATGACGACGTTAACGGAAACCATATCGCCAATGCCGGAGATGATGGTTGTTGCCATCTTTGAGCGATCGGTCATGCCGACTATACCAATGATGATGCCCATGAGCATGAACCATGTTGCCGCATCATCAAACCACCAAGAACCAAGCGCATTGCCGGTAAGGATAGACGTCCACGCAAGTCCGTCTGCGATGGACTCGTTGAGGTCGCCCCAAGGGATAAAGCCAAGGATCATGACGACAAAGGTAAGCGCAAAAATAATCATGCAGACTTTCTGCCTGCCGGTAAGCTTCTCTTCATCGCTAATTTCCATATTGCCGTACGCTTTCTGGCATTCGGAAAGCTGATCGGCCGTCAGGATTGAACCCTTTGTTTCAATAACATGCCTTGCGTATTTTGTAACACCAACTACGGAAATCAGATAGGTGCCAAGCCATAAAATGACGCCCTCAAGATAGAGGATACCCATGTTAACCTCAACGCCCGCAGAACGTGCTGCGTCAACGGCAGCACCGGTAGCAAAGGGGTTGATGGTTGAGCCAAGAACGCCTGAGCCGGCGCCCAGCAATACGGTAGCCGCACCAACCACGGGGTCCATTCCGGCGGCCGTCATCGTAGCCGCAAGCAAAATGTAGAAACCAACGGTTTCCTCACCCATGCCGTAGGTTGTTCCGCCTACCGAGAACAAGAACATCAAAACCCACACAAGGACGAGTTCCTTGCCCTTGAGCTTCTTAACAAGAACATGAATTCCTGTTTCCAAAGCACCGGTTGCATTAACCAGGGCCAGGAAGGCACCCAGGCAGAATACGAAGCCAATGACTTCGCCTGCATTATGGAAGCCGGCAATCGGAGCCATAAGAATTTGCTGGAAAGTGGCTCCCGCAACTGCAGCCTGCTCGCCCTCATCCGTTATATACGGCTGGCCGTTGGTAAGCCACGTGCAGATTGCAACAAAGAGCAGTACAAGAAGAAGTATGCCGTATGTGCCAAGGCGCTTCCTCGTTTTTTGTTGTACAGACATATGAATCACATATCTCCCTCGAGTCGTTGCTTGGGAGACTTACGGAAGCAATTCTCCCAAGCACGACCACAGTAGTTCTGTTGTTACTTCAAGGTTGCGTACATCACAGCCTTGATGGTGTGCATACGATTTTCAGCCTCTTCAAACTCACGAGCCTGGTGACCCAGGAACACGTCGTCAGTAACTTCCATAGCCTCAAGACCATACTTCTGATAGATGTTCTCGCCAATGGTTGTGTGACGATCGTGGAAGCTTGGCAGGCAGTGGAGGAAGATGGCCGTTGGCTTAGCAGCTGCCATAACCTCCTTGTTGACCTGATACGGACGAAGCAGCTCAATGCGCTGGGCCCAAAGCTCTTCAGGCTCACCCATGGACAGCCAGATGTCGGTGTACAAAACATCAGCATCCTTGGCGCCAACCTTAACGTCATCGGTAAACTCAAGGACGGCATGCGTCTCTTTGGCGATTGCCTCGCACTTGTCGATAAGCTCCTGCTTAGGCATAAGCTCTTTTGGACCACAAGCGCAGAAATGCATGCCCAGCTTGGCGCAGACAACCATCAGTGAGTTGGCTACGTTATTGCGAGCGTCACCGAAGAACGTCAGCTTACGTCCGCGGACATCGCCGAACTCTTCCTGAACCGTCATGATATCTGCGAGCATCTGTGTGGGATGGAAATCGTCGGTGAGGCCATTCCAGACGGGAACGCCGGAATACTTTGCCAGATCCTTAACAACTTCCTGGTCAAAACCACGATACTCAATACCGTCAAACATGCGGCCCAATACCTTTGCGGTATCTTCCAAAGACTCCTTCTTGCCCATCTGAGAAGAGCCGGAGTCAAGGAAGGTGACTCCCATGCCCAAATCCCTTGCGCCCACTTCAAAAGCGCAGCGTGTACGAGTTGAAGTCTTTTCGAACAGAAGGACAACCTGGCGACCTTTAAGCCAGCTGTGGTCTACGCCGTTGCGCTTCATGTTCTTAAACTCAACCGATAAGTCCAAGAGATAACGAATCTCGTCGGGCGTATAGTCAAGTAGTGTCAGAAAACTCCTGCCACGAACATTAACTCCCATAACATTCTCCCTTTTTATAAATATACGTGCAGTTTACTCGGCGCGAATCAGTGGCATTGACATGCAGCGAGGACCACCACGACCACGAGACAGCTCAGCGCTTGGAATGCTCAGAACGTGAACGTCATGCTCCTGGAGGATGCGGTTCGTCACATCGTTACGCTCGTATACCACTACCGTACCAGGCGCAATAGCCAAAGTGTTGGAACCGTCGTTCCACTGCTCACGCTGGGCTGCGATCATATCGTCGCCACCACAGGTGATAAGATCCACGTCATCCACTTCAGTGTATTTGCAGAGAACATCATGCAGCGTAGCGTCGACCTCACGGACGTTCAGACGGTGACCATTGGTGCCCGGAGTAATCTCGAAGACCTGAAGCGGTCCCACGATCTCTGGGTGAACGGTGTACTTGTTGTAGTCAATTGCCGTGAAGACGGTATCCAAGTGCATGAATGCCCTGGAAGAAGGAATAGCAAATGCAAGAACTGTGCGAATCGTACAATCCGGATCCGCAAAAAGATTAATCGAAAGAGCTTCAAGAGCCTCGGGGCTTGTGCGCTGTGAAACGCCAACGGCCAAGACCTTGTCATTGAGGTTAAGGATATCGCCGCCCTCAATGTTAAAGAACGCAGTACGCTTTGTGTAAAGCGGAGTGCCTGTGTAATCAGGGTGATACTTGAAGATGTAATCCGCATAAATCGTCTCGCGGTTACGGGTTGGGAAGCGCATCTTATTCAGCGAGATGCCCGATCCAATGGAACCAAATGGATCGCGAGTAAAGTACAGGTTGGGCATCGGATCGACAATCAGCTTCTGCTCAAAGGAAGCCATGTCAACCAGTGAGTGGTTGCGCTCAACGTCGTAGCACTCCTTAAGATTGATTCCTTCCATCGTCTTAAGGATGAGTTCTTTGCCTTCAAAATTCTCAGTCAAATACGAGAGTAGCTTCTGCTGCCACTTTTCTGTGTGAATGCCGCCCTCTTCGAGCCACTGCATCAGGAACTGCTCTTTAAGCTCAGGATGAAGCCTGAGGACATCCGTCATGAGGTCTTCAAGGTACACAACTTCGACACCATTGTCGCGAAGAAGCTGAGCAAATGCGTCATGCTCTTCCTGTGCAACTTTTAGGAATGGAATATCATCAAAGAGCAGCCTTTCCATTGACGCCGGGGTGAGATTAAGAAGTTCCCTACCAGGGCGGTGAAGCAACACCTTTTTAAGCGGTGCGACTTCACTCCGCACACTAATTCCTTTCATGGTTTTCCTCCATTTATTGCAGGTTTATACGTAACTCTACGTGCATGGTGCGCATAACGTCCGCGCGTATTATCGCCCCTACTCCATAGACCTCCTCTGCTCATGGCAGACTGAAAGGTGCCTCTACAAACGTGCACCCGGCTGCCGGGCTAAAACCTCTCGCACCCCCTACCCTAATGCATTGCTATAAAAGAAACACCTGCGTATCGCCGAACGCGATGTGCAGGTGTTCTTATAATTTTGGACCAGGGGGTCTTCTCGCCATATAACTGCTGGTAGAAAGTCCGTCCTAAAAAATCAAGAGGGTTTTGGGATAAAAAGTTAAATTACGACTCCTCGGCGAACGGTATCTGAAAAGAGGATGGCACCTATGCCGGCAAAGATAAGCGACGTGCATATCATGCCCACATTAAGAGGTGTTTCACTCATCAAAGGACCACCGTTCATCATGCTGACAAACGACGGAAGCGCAAAGAGCACAAAATTTACTCCCAAAACGATCATGGAGCCGAAAACACTCACAAGCGAAGACACCATGACCGACATACCACGCTTTGTTACCTCGGTAACACTCGCCCAGTCAAAATTGGGACGGCGCACATCAATGGCCATGCCCAGATTTGCCGAGAAGAAGCAGAAGCAGAGCGGCACAATAAAATTCCTCACCGCCGTACCAAAAGCAATATTGCCGGAAATGAGCAAAATACCATTTGAAAGCAGGAGTCCTGCCACAATATAGAGCATATTGGCCGCAATTTTTGAGCCAAAGACCTGTCGTGCCGTTACCGGCATGGTTGCCATAAGCCAGTTGGAATGACCTTCCATGGAGTAGGATACTGCCGCTGCCGTAGAGCTTGCCGCCGTGAACAGACATATAAAATACGTAGACATAAACCCAAAGATTGTGCGCACAATCGGTGCAACCAGCCGGGCAACATCCACATCATCTTCAACGATTGATGTAACAAATCCATCGACCCCAAAAAATGCCACCACAAGAGCAAGAATCACACAGATAACCATGCCAAAACTCGTATTGAAAAAGTATGCGGGGTATCCAAAAAGCGTGCGGAACTCTTTGATTACCATCGCTCGGAACGCTCCGCTTTCTTTTGTTGAAATCTGAGTGGAAGTAAACTTCTTATTGGCAGCCTGAGTTACCACCAACGCGTTGACGCGGTCGTTGAATTTGGCGAGAAGCGCAATAACAAGTGCCGGAGAACCCACCGAAAACACGATAAAGATAAGCAGGCTCAACACGTTTCCGGTAGCGAAGACATTGGACACCAGAAGCGAAGGTACGTAAATGGCACCAACGGTATTTGCTGCATTAAATATAACTTCTCTATAGTTGATGATGGCGTATGAAACGCCGCCGTCTCGACCCATCATGCTGGAAAACGATGTCACTCCCACGATATAGAGAACGGCAATTGCCATGCCAAAAATACCACCGATGATGGTATTGAAGTTTTTAAGGTGCAACTTTGCGCCGAGAGCCGTCAGAGCCCATGAGAGCAAAATGGCCACGGACGTTGCCAGGTTGGGAGCAAGCAAAACGGACAGAAGTGCCGCCAATACACGCAGCGGTGTTATGGCCATCACCGAGAAGTAACCTGCATACAAAGGTACCATGGTGATAAGCGCCCAAAACATCTCCACCGAATACATGGCGCCGACGCGCGAGGCAATGATAACCGTTTTCTTAACCGGCAACGACATAATAAAGTCGTAATCTTTGTAACCAAACAACACACCATTTGCCTTTGCAAACGTAAACGCAACACCTGCAAGCGAGGCGATAAGCACCGCAACAAGCGGCACAAGTTTGGCAAAGCCGAGCGTGGCAAGCCCGAAACCTAAGACGTACAAATAACCCGCCATCACAAGAACACCGATGATGGCAAAAACAAGAACGGCTATCGTCAGTCCGTTGGCACCATGCTTACCGTTGCGACAACGACCCAATCTCTGACTGGTCCATACTGAAAGTATTTGCACCTTCAACAGGAGCCATAACGCTTTAAGATTGGACGGAAGTATGAAACTCTCCCGATTTGCCGGAGCTACATCTGCCGTCGTTACCTCTGCGGGAGTAAAGTCGTCTTTCGGAAGCTCATCAAATTCCTCGCCCGGTACGGGAGGTCTTGAGTCGGCCATTACCGATCACCTTCTTGATTGACGGGAGCTTTGGGAGAAGGAGCCTCCGGCACGGATGGGGCCGTCGGTGCGGCAGGCGCTCCCGACGCAGTGGTCTTCTCGGCAGCTGCCATATCCGCGGCCAACTCATCGGTCACGCCAGGTGCACCGACTTCCATGCCCAGGAAGACTTCCTCAAGCGAAGAGTTGCCACGAATCTCCTCGGTTTCGCCGGCGGCCAAAAGCTTGCCCTCACGGATAATGGCAATCTTGTTGCAGAGCTTCTCGACAACTTCAAGCACGTGGCTGGAGAAAAACACTGCAGATCCGCGAGAAGCCAGTTCGTGCAGCATCTTTTTCAGCTCAAAGCTGGCGGCGGGATCAAGCCCCACAAACGGCTCGTCCAAAACAAGAAGCTTGGGCTCATGGAGAAGCGCACTCACAAGCACAAGTTTCTGCTTCATACCATGTGAGAAACTGGAGATTGGATTGGCCAAAGAATCGGTAATTCCCAAGCGATTTGCCAGCACCGTAATGCGCTCCACGCGATCCTGCGCGGGGACGCCAAAGATATCTGCAACATAGTTAAGATATTTGATGCCGGACATAAACTCATAGATATCCGGGTTATCGGGCACGTAGGCAATAAGCTGCTTGGTTGCGATTGGATCGTTCACGACGTTTTTGCCGTCAACGTAAATCTCTCCGCCCTCAAACGGCTGTGCGCCGACGATACATTTGATGAGCGTTGTTTTTCCTGCGCCGTTATGGCCGATAAAGCCATAGATATCACCAGGCAACACATCGAGCGTCAAATCATTGACTGCCACTTTGCTTCCGTATTTCTTAGTAAAGTGCTGAACGTTTAAGACAGGAGCTGTAGATTCTGCTGATCCGGAAATAACATCGGTCATAATTAACCTCTCAATAGGCAACATCATATCTGTCGTACAAAACAGTACTGTTTTGTACGACAACTGTCAAAAAAGACTTTTTTAAATACTGCTCAGTTTTACTGGCTTTTTATCGAGTATTACTGCTGAAATTACTGCTGAAGAGAGCCGGTATTAAGCACCGGTTGTGCCTCCGACTCACCGCACAAAACGACCATCAGATTTGACGCCATAACCGCTTTGCGGTCATCGTCAAAATCAACGACACCATTTTCCGAAAGCTGTTTAAGGGCCATCTCCACCATTGAAACGGCACCTTCAACGATCTTTTTACGCGCAGCGATAATGGCTTCCGCTTGCTGGCGGCGCAACATTGCCTGAGCAATCTCCGGTGAATAGGACAGATGCGTCAGACGCGCGTCATCAACAGAAATGCCTGCTACCGAGAGGTTCCGAGAAAGCTCGGCCTTCAGTGCCTCAGAGATTTCTTCGATGTTGGATCTCAGCGTAATGGCACTGCTCGATTCAGACTCATCTTCCATGTGATCGTAGCTGTAGATACTTGCCACATGGCGAAGGGCCGTCTCGGCAGTCATATTTACATAGCTTTCGTAATCATCAACATCAAAAACGGCCTTGGCGGTATCATCCACGCGCCACACAACAACCTCGGCAATTTCAATGGGATTGCCCATGCGATCATTAACTTTAAGGACCTCTCCGTTCAGCGTACGTGCACGCGTTGAGATTACCGATGTGCGGTTTCGAGTAGAAGCGATAAAGCTTCCGGCAAGATCTCCTGCGCTGCTGGAATTGCCAAGCGACTTTGCATAAAACGGATTGGCCCACCGAAGACCTTCATCACGAATGGTTCCCACGTACTTACCAAAAAGTACGCACACACGAGCTTGACCGGGCTGAAGTGAGAAGAGTCCGCTCATGCAGAAAATCCCCACCACAAAGCAAACGGCAAGCACAATGGGAAGCATGCTCAAGCGAATGGAAACGATTCCCAACAGGTGCACCGTTGCTCTTGAAGAATGACTGCCTCCCAATGTTGTCATAAGAGTGACAAAGAGGTATGCCGCAAGAGCAAACAATACGATGCAAATACCGCACATAAGCCAGCCGCTCTTGGAATGAATGATTTTCTCGGTGCTCACAACGTCTCCTTAAAAACAAATGTCTGCCAAGAAAAAACAGTTTACAACAAGGATTTACGATACACCGGCAAGATATACCAACAAGACACACCAACGGCGCCGTAAGCAAAAATCACGGCGCCGTCTTTACATGTGGTTTAAAGTGGAAATCATTGTTTCAAAGGAGAGGCCCTACTCTACGCGAGCATTCACTTTAAGCCAATCAAGTTGGTCAATATTGCCCTTGACGTGCTCGCATGATTTCTTCCAAGCCACAATCTCGTCCTCGGAAAGCTCGGGCACAAGGACCTTCTCGACACCGTCTTTACCAATGACAGCCGGCAGTGAGGAGTAGAACCCGGATGCTCCATACACATTGTCAAGCAGCGTAGATACCGGAGTTACAAGCTTTGTATCGTTGACGATGGCCCCGATAACCTCGACGGCTCCGTTTGCAATGGAGTACTCGGTGCAGTGCTTTCCTTTGTAGGTGACATAGCCGCCCATGCGCGCGTCCTGCTCAAGCTGGGCCCGATCAAA
>ERZ773079.38-NODE-38-length-84521-cov-9.247484_pt1 | contig 84521 bp, 101 predicted proteins | sample MGYA00511355_ERZ773079 | MGnify/ENA primary metagenome ERZ773079 (study PRJEB29015, sample SAMEA2737979) | human oral metagenome | biome: human oral; feature: human-associated habitat; material: dental | place: China | collected 2117 ... | reverse complement strand
ATAATTAAATATATTTTATTAAAATAAATATTCTATAAATCTTGATGAAATGTAAACTATATATTTATCACATCATTTATTAAATCTTCTACAAATATAGGAGAAATGTAAATACCGTAATCACCTTTCATTAACAAATGCTCGGCTTCTAACATCTTTTGCAAATATTTGTAATCAATATCGTTGCTGCGACCGTATCTGGCTTCATTTATATAAAATTCATCAATGTCATCAGCCGCTTCTATAATATCATCATTATAACACGATTCAAAAGCATTTACGCAATACCATACAGTCTCTCCTATTAAATTGAAATATTTAACAAAACGCTTAAAGTCGTCAAAATCATCTTCTGAGAGAAAGCCATCTAATAAATGCTCTAACTTAGTACCAGGATAATCTATAATTTCCTCAACAAATGTCTCTTTTGCTAACTTTTTATAATCAGCGTCTGTGAAATTATCAAAATCATATTTATCATAAATATAATCATCGTCAAGATCGTTAACATTTTCATCACCGTCGTCCTCTTCTTCATCATCGTCCTCATCGTTATCATTATCCAATTCGGCTAAATGTTTCCTAAAACGTTCTATTGCCTCATCGTAATTTAACGCTCCGAGGTTATTTTCTTGAATAAATTTCATTAATTCGGAGATGTCAATGCCTTCTAAAGAAACATTTGCATCACTGCGACGATTGTTAAATCGTCCAAAAGTATTTTTTCGTGAACTCATATACTTGTAGCAATATTATTGTAAAAATTTGGTGAAATATATAAAACTTTCGATAACTTATTGTAGAAAAACTTATTACTATTTTGTATAATATTAATAACTTTATCTATATCTGCCGTATCTACAAGCTCTAAATATATTAAAAAATCAGCACACTCCTCAATAGAACCTTGACAAATATAACAATCTGAAAAATACTTATAAGAATCTTTTGCAGGAATGTCCTGTAAATGAAAATATTCTACAAAAGAAGTATAATGTAAAGAGTTAATAGTTATAATATGTTCAAAAAATCCTGATTTTTTAAGATCATTAAACGTACCAGTCTCGAATAAACGCTTATCATCGTCAGTTTGAAAATGAAGGTCTAAATCAAACATGTGCTTAATTTTTTATAATATATAAAACTAAAACGTTTTTGAGGTGATTTTTAGAAACTAAACATATTTTGGCATTAAGAAAATAGTCGTTGTTACAGGGATATACAAAATAACCCTCTTTTCTGCTAATTCGTCCAAAATATCAAACGCTTTAGTAGCCTTAATATCTACTTTATCTAAAATTCCTTTATTTTTTAAGAATTTTACAGCTTCTTTATCATTTCCAAAACTTCCTAAATATACCTCTCTGAAAGATTTATAACCTTTTTCAAAAGGCGTTTCTGGATTAATGATATAAACACTTAAATACGAATTTAAAGCAACAACGTCGTTATCAGACATTGAACCATATTCTTTACTTCTTAAATCAATTGAATATTCAGTTTTCAAAAAATTAAGAAAACCTGATAATGGCATGCTTTCGAAACGCTCTAAAAACAAAACAACTGTTAAATTTTCACTTTTCATATTTAGTATAATTTAATTTTTGATGCAAAAAAAGGATTGAAAAAGCATATATCCCTAATAAAGAAAATAATACTATGAGTTTCTAAAAAATCACAAACAACATCTGGATGATAAAACCTTAAAAACTTTTTAGGATTATATCCTAAATCTTTTATAAAAACTGATAAATTTTCCAAAACATACTTTTCAATATCTTTATATATACAATTTTCGTAAAAAGTATTTAATAAGCCTCTCGATGTTATATATACACAAATAAAACATTTGTTGCAAATTTTTGGAATATCATCAATGTTCGAATCTTGAGATACAGCTAAACGTTGTATAAATCTTTCTAAAATAGTTGCTCTTTCATAAATACTTAAAACTTTATTGGGTAAAACACAATCCAAAAGAATACTAATATCTTCCGTATCTACTTCACACGAATTATATTTACTATTAACGTATGATGTGTATGCTTTTGTATATTCTTTTAATAACATATACTAACTATTTTTTAATAAACGTTTTGAGAACTTTTTTAAATATAATGGATTTATAAAAATACACGTGTAAAAACATAAAAATGCAAATTTAATATCTTTCTGAAAGACTTTATTTTTATGAATTTCTGTATATTCTTGTTGTAAGTAGAATTTATTATTTTCTATATTAAATATAAAAATATCTATATTTTCGTTGTAAGCTATATCTACCGATGTCAAAAAAGTAGTTATTTCGTTAGGTTTTATGTACCTTTTAACTAAACAATGGTTAAGAATGTCAGCCGCTTTTTCTACACTTAAATATAAATCTAAATTTGCCTTAATACCAAAACAATATAAAATCATTAACTTTTCTGAAATGTTGAAACCATTGTCTGGAAGAACTAAGGCTGCCGAATCTATTAAAGTCAAAAAATCTACTTCTTTCTTAATTCCATTTTCTTCTTTTCCGTAATTTTCCATAATAGCTTTAAAATCCCCATCAGTTGTAAAAAGTTGATGATTTTCTCGATACATACCATACAACCAGTTAAATTTCCTTAAAGAGATTGACTTTAATGGATTGGATCTTAAAGTATCTAAATAGTACATTTTTAATAAAATAGGGCGCCACGAGGACGCCCTACCAATGAAAAATTTTGAAAAAAAAGAGTGTAATAGGTTTAATTTGCGTTAAACACCAATCTTATAATAATCAGGATGGTAAAACAAAGTTCCACGATCCAGCCAATCATATACCAGAACTTTTGCTTCTGTTAAGAAAATAAGCAAGTCTTTACTTGACAAATTTTCCAAATAAGAAATACCAGGATCCTGAATTGACGATCCTACATTCTTATCCAAAGCCTCTTTGCATAATTTATTATAAAGACCCTTATGCTGCAAAAAGTCAATAACACCATCAGCATCCTTGAAATTTGTTGCTAAATAACAAGAGTTGCAAATCTTAACAGCTTTATCTAACGGAGTCTGACTGTTAAAACTTCTTGATAATTCTTCGAAAAGTGCAAAAGCTGATATTTTGTCATAATCATCAAGATCGGCTTTCGGAAGTAATTCCATACCGGATCTTTTCATAAAATCTGGTAAATTAACTTCTTCACGAGACTTGTAAAGAAAATAATCATTAATAAAATCTCCAAATGTGATCATAATTGTATTTTTTATTTTTGAAATTTATTTTTATAGTATGTGGGATTATATAAAAGTATTCCTGAACCAGTCGAAAAAATCAAAACACCACAACCGATTAAAGAGTATAAAATATCTCTGTTTTTGTATTCTTTAAAATAATCAATTGTAACATATTCTGGATCAGAAGGCTCTATCCCTCTATTGTATCTATTAATGCAAAAATTTAACATTTCATCTAAAATTCCTTTTTCTTTCAAAAAAGGTGTTACCGTATCAAGTGACAAATTATCGCCTAAAAATAAATCATTTGCATTTTTTATCGCATCTTTAATATCAGTAGTATATACAACGCATGTGTTGTTAATATATGTAGAAAAAGCAAAAACTTTACTTTCCATATCTTCCGAACTTTTTGGAAAAAGATACTTATCTAATTCCATAAGACCCGGAGCGGTATTCTCTTGTGATACGTTTATGTTAAAATAAGTAAACAAATCACATACTGTCTTAAAATACTTTCCTAAACTCATATTTTCTTCTCCTATATTAATATATAAATAACTATCAAACTATAAAATAAAAAAAATAGGCCGCCCACGCGACGGCCTATTCCAATTAATAGTCAATTAAAAAATGAAATTTATCAAACAGATTATCCTTTATCACAAAGGGTTGTACCGAGAACAAGAATCGAACTTGCAAGCCCTTTACAGGGCACTGGATTTTAAGTCCAGCGTGTTTACCTATTTCACCATCTCGGCAAATTCCGTGCACTTATGTGATCATCCAAAATATTTGACAGACACAAAGAAAAACAATTAAAAACACACGCACATAAAGCGCACGGATTCTAAAAATAAACTTAAATCTAACAGAAAAAATGGTACATTAAACGGAAGGCGTATCCGTTTGCAAATGTACGTGAAAAACCTAAAGACGTAATGAAAACACAAAACAAAAGGTACAAACTTGTAAACAAATAATTAATAATTAATTTTATTATCTTTAGGAATTTCGCACAATAAAAGCCAGCGGTGTTACCCGCCGGCTTCCACAGAACAAAGCACTAAAAAAAAGAGAGGTTATAAAAACGGTTATTTACCGAGTTTTTACAATTTTATTTACCCTATCAATTTCAAGCAAGGTGCCGAGATCGGTCTTTGTTACGGCCGAACCGTATATTGTCTCGCTCGTGTAGGCGGTAATCTGATAAATAGTATCACCCACACCGACACGCACCGGCTCGCCCTCTATGACCTTAACCTCACCGTGCTCGCAAATATAGGTAGAAAAAGCCTCCCGCAAAATATCACGGATATAAAACGAACTAAGATCGGCGCCGTCCTTTCTCCCCGAGAAATTCTTCTTATACACGTCTACAAAAGACGCTTCAGGAGCCTCCTGGGAGACTTTGCCGCCGTCCCCTATCAATGTACCCGGGTCGCCCACGGAAAGCGTTACGGCGTTCGCAGGGGCGTCACAGACGTCAATAGGAGCCTTATTTGATTCACCGGCCGGGTCGCTTTCGGAAACCCGTTCAAGGATAATATCATCCGTATCGGGCTCGTAATCGCACACAATTTCGCCAGCGGCTACTTCTTCTCTCTCTAAACCATCAAGTTCCCTATCAAGGAACTCGGAATTTGTCAGTTTATTTTCCATATTGCATAGTATGTAATTAATTCAATTAGCGCTTGCCAGCAGGAGACCTTGTTTCCTTTTGACACCGCAAAGAAACGACGACTTTCCGAGACCAGCAACACAAAAAACTATAAACAATGTTAAAAAATGAGAACTGGCTGTATATCAATCATTTAGCACGCACATAGAGCAGCTCCTTGTTATCTACGATCCAAAGCAGCTGCCTTTTTTGATCGCCGTGCACGGAACGAAGCAAATAACCAGAATACCCCATACCGACGCACAAATAAAGCCCGCCGTCGTGCAGGGCATACGAACCAGAAAACACGATCGGGAGGCGGCCGCGAAAGCCAACACGCGAATTTAGAGGAAAGGATGTAACCTTGCTAAACAGCCCGAAAATCGATAACGTATTCGCGTTAAGTATATAATAAGAAAGCCCACCAAAGTCTAAAAAGTAATAAAATGGATAGTTTGTACTTTTTTCATATACACCGATGCAATATGGTGAATAACATCCAAAGTTAATATACGCATTATTTTTATCAATACTTAACAAAGAAATTTTTAACGTATCTCCATGTCTTGCTAAAAAAATGTAAAATTCATCCGTTTTGCAAAAAGGTCTTAATTCAAAAGAATCGTATTTAATACCCTCCTCAACTGTTTCCGTTCTGGAAACAACTGCACCATGACTGGCAAAACGTACCTCGAAAAGCTCTAAATTGAAACAAAGAGCTAAAACATCAAGATCAACAGAGAGGAATTTTTTATCTCTTTTATACTTTGTTTTTCCTATTTTAACGCAATCTTCCGTTTTGTTAAAACTTACTGGAAGGACTTCATTTTTATAAACGATATAATCGTCATAACCGCGCTTTACCATATTTACATAAAAATACAAACAGCAGGGATAATTGGTATTTTCCCTGCTGTTTTTAGTTAAAATTAATCACTGATTATCATCATTCTCTTAGCCCGTTGCTTTGCGAGTTTTGTGAAAATACCACTTTTTTCTAACTCTTTTTTGATTAAGCGAGATAGATCGTCTTTTGAGATATTTTTACCATGGTTTGCACTTTTTGAATCTTTTTCACTTTCTGGAAGATCTCCGAAAACGTAAATACCATCTGTTAAACTGAACAAAATCCAAATACCATTAATATTAATTAATACCATATCAATTTTGTTAGATGATCTAAAAGTACTAACTACACCAAGAATTTTATAAGACTTGTTTTTGAAGAAATTAAAATCACTAAAAACATCAAAAAGAATTTTATCAAATTCTTCAGTGTAATTTGCAAAACGCCTTGCCTCCTCAGCTATAATATCTAAATATTTCTCAAATCTGGCTTCTATTTTATAGAAAAAATCAATAATGTGATTTGAGCTCGGCGGAAATGTTGAGATTTTATAATCTCTGCCAACAAAGTTAAACGAAAGAGGCTTCGCGCCTAATACGAAAGGAACCGGATTCTCCGAAGATAGTGGATAATAAAATTTAGTAATTTCCATAATTATTTAATATATAAGTAAAACTATTTCTATCAAAAACACTGCAAAGATATACACGGAAAAACAAAATACGACACTAAAAAAGTATAAAAATACCAAATAAATAAATGAACATTTTATTATCGTTACTGCGTTTTTGAAAATCTGTAAGACAATGAACATTTTATTATCGTAACTGCGTTTTTGAAAATTTTTAAGTCGTAAAGAGGGGTTTCTGTCAAAATGTCAGTACGGAAAATGTTCGAAACGGAATCTAATAAGCAGAGAATGACCAGAAGGCGAATTTGTTTCGTGTTAAAATGTATTAAAAATATATAATAACAATCAGTATTGTGTTAAAAAACCGTTACGAATTGATTAATAGATGATTGGCGATTTTAACAATAATGTCTAAAAAGTACCCTGAAATGTCTAAAAAAGGAAGACTAACCAGTACGAAAATAAGCGAAAATGTCCTAAAAAGAAATTGATTTTATTACAGTATTTAATTGATAACCAGCACACTATGAAGAAATTCCATAAAAACTTTTCGAAAATGTTCTATTTTCATACCATCGTAATCAATTGAAAATCAATTAAATAAACATTTTCAAACTCGCAAATTCGGCCTCAACGCGCGTACGCGCGTACAGGCGTACATTAACTCCCCACAAGGGGGATATAAAAATCGCGCGTGCCCAATTAACTAACAAACCAAAACGAAAATCTACCATTTTAACACTTTGCGTTTTTACACACATTTTTAATTATTAAAAATAGAGATACGCGTACACATACCCAGGAGCACCAGCGTTAGTTCAATAAAAATCTATATTTTTTTTATTTTAGTATGTAAGTTAGTACCAAGTACGAACTGGTACGTGCTGTTATTAACATACCCTTATATCCTCCTCAGAGTTAAAAACACACGCACGTTAATATTGTACGCGTACCCGGATAGGGACGGGCGTCAAGAGGCCGGCCGCCGGCCGGCTTGCCCCCCCGTTCCGGCCTCCCCCCCCAGCAGGGTGGACGGTAACGCCGTGGATATGCTTTTTTGCCGCCTGTGGTGCTTTCTGATGTACTTTCGCGGCGTCTGCGGGTAGTTGTGCCACCCTGATAAAGAAAAGCCGCCAGAACGCCTTATTTGCGTTCGGACGGTTCGGAGGGCGTTTTTAAGCAGGGCGGCCGGCGGCCTTTATGCCCGCAATATACACAAACGCGGGTAATATATAACACGCAGGTAATACGGGGGCTGTGCGGCCGGTGGCCTTAATGCGGCGTTTTTGAGGCGTTTTTGCACTCTGTTAAATTTTGTATAAAAATCCACCAAAAAGAACAATTGTACCAGAATACGACCTTTATTTGCCTTTTACGGAAATGACAAAAAGTCATGCTCAAATATTGCAACTTTTATTTATTGGATATATGGAATATATTCCATATCTGAATAATATTGCAAATTGCAATTATATTCGTTTTCGCATATAATGAAAAAAGGCGCCACGTGCATACACACAGGGCGCCTAAAAACACGCAGAAATGAAGAAAATCAATCCTCGGAATTTTCGAACTCTTCCAAAAGAGCGTTATTTTGCTTATTGTTCATAATTAAGCAATCTATGAAATTAGCACTAAGAACAAATTCGCCGCTTTCGTTCATCAAGATATACATGGGATCCCGGCCCCCGGCCGACGTGTAAAAACCCATGTAAAGAAGCACACCGTGCTTTTGATTGCACAAATACGGAAAAAAGGCTGCCTGATAGGATATATAATCTAATACGTAATCTAATACAATAATGCCATAACCGTTTAGCCGTATTTGTATTTTAGAGAAATCAATTCCATCTCGAGGGGCTATTTGAGGAACAAAAAGCCGGTAATTTGAGTCCTCCCGACGGGAGTCGCCTAATAACGCCTTGATCATGTGATTTTTTGCAAGGCTTATACCTTCCTTCTTTAGAATAACCTCTGGACGGTTGGAGAGAAAGTAGGCGTCGCCGCCTACTTCCTTTTTTAATTCACCCCACACTTTAGAGCTTTCGCCAACCATCAAGTCCTCTATCTTATTGAACTGTATTTTATTTGCCATCTCGATTAATTTCTATATCGTCTAAAATCATACGCACAAAGCCATCAGTAACCGAATACGCAGCAAGCATATACTTTTCGCCGTGTTCGGGGTGGTTATATTTACCCAAGCAGAACATGTTAAAATTCTCCATTTTCTTAGGATTCAAGTCCTGAAAAAAGAAAGGGTAAAATATCACAGAACCGCGCTCTTTTATATTTACCGCTATAACGTTCATGTTCGTAATACACACGGACTCAACACGCTCAGCAAATTCGCCTAAAAAACGGATGTCCGTTTTATCCCCGAATTTCTTGTATAATTTCGGAACTATCTTATACTTGTCCGAAACTATGTATTTGAATTTGTTTCCACTTGACTGGTTGGATGTTAAATAGTACCCGCCCTCGGCAGACGGTTTGCCGGCCGAATAAATTTTTAAACCTCTGTCCGAATGAAATATATAAGACCCTTCAAATATAACGCCCAGGGCGGCCTCGAATAAGGCAGGGTCTTTATAGTTTAGATAATACGGACGGCTTTCGCGCTCCTCTTTCCGTTTCAAGGCCGCGGCCTTTTTTTCATCTGCATATTGTAGGCGGCTTAAATAGCCTTTTTTCCAATCTTCAAAATATTGCAAGTTTCGCTCGCGGCTTTCATCATAAACCGATAAGGAAGGCACCTCCTCGAGCAGTTCACGCAGGGCGCCCACGGGCCAAAAGACCTGATGATGATCGTGAATCCATACCGAAATGAAGAATAAAAATTTATTCGTTCGATTAAATTCTGGATAATTAACCATCCAAATTATATGGCGCTGGAAGCTCTTTTTGCCCCTTAAATTTTCATCATAAGCAAACGGAACGAAAACAATAGGCGGGTTGGCGTCGTCCTTAAAACGCAAAACCACACAACACTCCTTTGTTAACAATAATTCACAATCAGGGAAATCTCGCATATCCCAGCTTAATTTGCAGAGCGGGTCGTCTTTCTTATCATCGAAAAAGAACTTAGTTAAGCCAGACGCAAAGGCCATGGGAGTTTCCATCTTAAAAGCGTACTCGCCCTCTTTTTCATCCTCCCGGCGAAAATATAGCGCCTTTGCGTATTGATCCACCCGTGTCTTTGCAAGACAATCTGGCAGCTTAAAAGTTTCAGGGAACGACCTTAAAGCCTCTGCGCGATAAAATTCTACGTGGTCCATTTCTCAATTCCTTTCTTTATTACGTTACTATCTTATTTCTTTTTACACCGCAAAGAAACGGCGATTTTTCCATACCAGCAACACAAATAGCGTTAAAAATCAATCCAACTTTGTTAAACTGTGTTATCTGCTTGAACCCAAAAGGCTTACACGTGTAAGCCTTTGGGGTTAATAATGGTCTGCTTAAGCTCCTCAAGTAGGCCGTCGTCAAGAAAAACGCGGTACCCTTCACGAAGAAGGGCTATATTGAAGCGCGTGCCGGCGTCCGTTACGAGTTTGCGCCCAAATACAACCACGGACGGACGGCGCAAAAAGAACAAGGGAAAAAGCACCGGGGTTGCGTCTGTTACCTTTTCGCCCCTCTTAAGATAGAAAAGAAACCCCTCGTTTGTAAGATAGAAATCTATTTCTACACCGAGCTGCTCGCTCCGGCAAAGTAGGGTTTGATTACCGCAAAGGTCGGCGAATATTTTTCTATAAGTGTTATATTCGCCAGAAAGAATCTGCTTACCACTTAAATAAATACTGCTCAAAACACCGTCTATATCATTAAAATAGCCGGTTGCCGAGTGTATTTCTCCGTTCCTTAAATTATGGCGTAAAACAGGCCGGCTGCCGCTTTCTTTGCGCCCTGTCATTCGCATGTGATAATTGTAACCTCCCCCACACAAAGGCAGAGTAAAATGCCCGCTCCACGGGGCGAAACCTTCTTCTTCATCGCAGTAGCCTACGAAACTATCAAAAAACACGCTCCATTGGTTCTCCGTTTGTAGACGGTCTAAAAATTCCATTGTTACCATTTTCTTATTCCTTTCTATTTTTACTTTGTTACTTTGTCTCCCGGGGTTGTTCCCTTTTGACACCGCAAAGAAACGACGACTTTCGGGAACCTGCAACATAAATAACGCTAAAAGTCAATCCAACTTTGTTAAACTTCGTTATCTGTCTACTTATCAGCACTTTGCGTCTTTCGTTCATTTGGACGAAATAAAAAATCCCCCGGCGGGCAAAGTACCAACCGGGGGCAAGCAACCAAAAGAAAATAAGTAGAAAGAAATTAGGAGGTCTCTAATAGGTTTATAAGATTGAGGTCAAGAAAGACCTCGTAAGTACGTAAATCAACGTAGGTCAGGCCGAAAAAGTCCTCTCCCTCGTCCTGAAAAGGCTTGTAAAAATAGATCCGATTTTCAGACTGCGAAAAGGCGAAAAACGGAAACTCGGTAAACATAACCTGCCCGTCGTTATTTACATAAGAAACACGCAGGCCGTTATCTATATCAACCGCGAAAAACGGCTCAACAGGTACGTCTATTTGTAGGTCTTTGCAAAGGGTAAAGACCCCGGCGGCGTAAGTACGCCCATCAAAACCAGACTCGTAGCACGGAAAATTCTTTTTTACCCACCCACCATCATCTAAATCAACCGTTCTGGAACCAGATGGCTTCTCGGAGCTGGTTGGAAAATTATCCTCGTAAAGAACCGCTCGGCGCTTTTCCGTGTCTATTTCGGACACGGTTATGGTTTGTGTAGGCGCCTGCATGAAATCAAATAAGGCGGGTACCTTTTCTAAATAGGAAGCAAGCCGCTCGGCGGTTTCGTTATCAATGTAGGCCGGTTGCCGGCCGTTTGTTACTTCTTTCATTTCTCAATTCCTTTCTTTATTACGTTACTATCTTATTTCTTTTTACACCGCAAAGAAACGGCGATTTTCTAAACCTTGCAACACAATTATAGTTAGAATTGATTGCTACTTTGTTAAACTTTGCTAAGTGTTTGATATACAGGGGCTTTCTAAAGAAAGCCCCTGCTGAGCATTAGGAGGCCGCTAATTCATCAAGAAGCCCCTGGTCAAGCATTACCTCCCTGCCATTTAGAACCGCTATTATATTATACATGTCATTTTTGCGCTTGCTGGCGAAAAGAGCTACCTTCTTGCAAGGTGAAAAGAATACCGGTACAAATACCCGCACGGCGTCATCAATATGGGCTGGGCGTTTCGCGTACGAAAGAAATCCCTTCGGGGTAATATAAAAAGCGAGATCGGGGGCGCCGGCCTGCCGTTCGGAAACATGTAGAGGAGCTATTCTATAATTTTCAGGGCCGTCTGGAATAATTGTACCCTCCTGAAATAGTTCATCCATGAGGTTATCTCTGTCTTCAAAATAGCCAGATTGCTGGCAGTGCTCGTCACGGAAAAAGCTGTGCTGTATAACCGGGCGCTTATTCTCGAAGAAATCGCGGTCTAAGAGATTGAGAGTTGCATTCGCGAAGAAGCAGCCTTTTTGCGGAAAAACAAAAAAGCGATTTGCATTGTCTCTTGTCATCTCGTCAAAACACGCCCTTTTAATGTTCTTGATTATCGTTTGTTCTAAACGTGTCATTTTCTTATTCCTTTCTTATTTTACTTGTTACTTTGTCTCCCGGGGTTGTTCCCTTTTGACACCGCAAAGAAACGACGACTTTCCGAGACCAGCAACACAAAAAGAGTTAAAGTTGATTGCTTGAATGTTAAATTTCGTTTCTCGTCTTAATCTCAGCATATTACAGGCGTCAAGGAGGGGGCTAAATAGCCCCGAACCTCAACCCAGATTTTGAGAAGGATAAAAACCGCGCCGGGCGGCTTTTAAAGTTCACCTTGTTAGTGTGCAAAATACCGGTCAAAACCACGCCGCCGCGCGGGCTTTCGAACGTGTTTATATAAAAGGCGTACGCCGTGAAAGTGTTCCGTTTGCAAAGGAAGCCCTGCTTCGGAATCAAAAAGCCGGCCGAGATCAACCGATACTCACGCTCGCTGGCCGAAAGGTACTCCCGTACGTTTTCATCATTCTCCCAACCGACGGACAACTTCTCGGCGTTTTGCTTATCATCAAGAGGGCAAAAGTCTGCTGGCAAACTTAAATCTTCAAGAGCACGGTCGAAGAAAGAGCCGGCCGAATCAGAGGTAACAGCGGCCATGAAACGGCCGTCCTGCACAATCATTCCTGCACTATCTACGAAGCCCAGCTCCATACCATTAAAATCAAACAACACATTACCGGAGGTTATTATTCGCCTTTCTTCTTCTCGCGTTTTGTCAGTTCTATTATCCATTGTTCTACCTATTAAAAGCGTTACTATTTCGTTTCGACACCGCAAAGAAACGGCGACTTTCTGGAACCCACAACACAAAAAGAGTTAAAAATCAATTCAACTTTGTTAAACTTCGTTACCCGATTGAAAGTCAAAGGTCTACATGTGTAGACCTTTGGGGCGAATGATTGATTGCTTTAATTCTTTAAGTAGTCCCTCGTCAAGATAAGCCCGGCGCCCTTCAATAAGCACGGCTATATTGAAACGCGTACCGGCTTCGAACGTACGTTTGCACCCAAATACAGCAACTGATGGGTAACGTAGGAAAAACAAAGGGAAAAGCAGCGTGGTCGTGTCTGTGAACTTTTTGCCCCTCTCAAGGTAGAAAAAATTACCATCATCAGTAAGGTGGAAATCTATTTCTACACCGTACCGATGGCTGGCGCAAAGGAGATCCTGCCGGCCGCAAAGGTTGGCGTTTATCTTTCGGAAAGTATCAAATTTGCCAGAAAGAAGTGGAACGCTCTTCGAATAAATAGCACCCAAAATTCCGTCTATATCATTAAAGTAGCCCTTTTCCGAGTGCATTTCCCTTATCCCTATATTATGGTATAAAACCGGTCGGTTGTCATTTTCTTCACGTTTGACCATTTGCAGGTGGTAATCGTAACTACACCCGCACAAAGGAAGGGTAAAATACCCGTCCCACGGGGCAAAACCTTCCTTCTCCTTCTTATTACAATAGTCTACGAAGTTATCAAAAAACACGCTGGCGGGGTTCTTAGTTTGCAGGCTGTTTATATATTCCACTGTTCCCATTTTCTTATTCCTTTCTTATTTACTTTGTTACTACGTCGCCAGAGGTTGTTCCCTTTTGACACCGCAAAGAAACGACGACTTTCGGAAACCTGCAACACAAATAGCGTTAAAAATCAATCCAACTTTGTTAAACTTAGTTATCTGTGTGATTTTCAGTCAGTTAGCCTTATGCACGCGTACGCGTGTGTACCTATATAAGAAAGGACGATCTGATAAAGATCGTCCTTTCTTAAACTTTCCTAATTCTTTATAACGTGTGTATCCCACATAAAAGACTTCTCCATGTTTCCTACACTTTCAAAACTTTGTAACTTTCCACTAATTTCATCTGCATAATGTAAAATTAATGCTTCTTTTGTTGCTGGTACCACCGGGCTCCCGAACTCCTTTTTACCATGATGAGCTAAAATACAATGTTCTATAAATTTTGATTTCTTAAACAATTCTTTACCTGCTGCCTTTTTGTCCTCTGGTAAAGTAGAAACCCAATTTTGCAATAACGTGCGTGCCCTTAACGAACTTATATAAATATGACCCATTAAAAACATGTTTTCAGTATATTCTGTATTTTTATCAATATTTGTATATTCGTAGATTTTACCAAAATCATGTAATAATGCAGAGTAAAATAATACGAACCTATCTAAATTTTCACTAATATAATTTGCTTCTGTTAAAACAAAACATGTTTCCAATACCTCTACGGTATGTGAACTTAAACCATTTTTAAAGGCATGGTGCATTCTTTTACCAGCAGCAAACTCGCCGTATTTTTCTATCGATTTTTTAACATTATCGGATAGTAGAAATTCACGCTCAAGATGGTCTATAATTGTATCTGTTATTAAACGATTCCAATAATTCCATAAACCATCCGAATCATAATCGCCAATAAGTTTTAATTTGTGTATCGGATCGTCTTCTGGAATTTCTTCCTTTTTAACCTTTTTTATATTCGAAGAATTTGCACTTGTGAAATCACCACTAACATTAACTGTTTCAATTTGTAAAAATTCACCAGTTTTAAACTCTTTAGTCGGATCCCATACATACAGAACAAAAGACGAATCGCCAGTCCTTACTTGCAAATAATAGTAATCTTTACCTGTTTTTGTTTTTCGTACTTCGGCAGTCGTAACATTCACATACATAACTATTTACTTTTTAGATTCTTTTTCCTTAGATGTAATCTTTTGTGATTCCACCTTATTTAACATCTCAATACCTTTTATTAACATTTTGCAGGCTTTCAATAAATCTAAAATTCGATTTTCTTTTTTCTTACTTCTAAAAATATATTGAAAAGCCTGACAAATACAACTATCTGCTAAAGATTCAGGACCAAATTGCTGCTCGATAACGTCAAAACATTCAAAACCTTTATTTTGATAATATTTTGGATTTACTAAATCTGCAACCGATGGATCTAATTTATCTAAACCAAAAGCCTTTGCAATATTTATTAAATCATTATCCATCATAATCAGAAGCTACTGCTTGCATTGAACTTGTATACATTACTGGATGATTTTTTACAAACATTAGATTCTCATCCTTTTTTATTAAAAATATACTCCTTTCAACAATAAGGAGAGGAGATACGGATGTAACCAAATATACAGGACACCTCGTGTCAACTTTTAAATAACAAGTGTAATTTTCGAATATTTTAGATTTATCAACATTTCCTAAAACTTTAACTAAATCTTGAATTTTGCTAAAATCAGTTCCTACTTCTTTCAATCTAAAACATACGACACTGTTATCAAATTTGTAAATATACCTTTCTCCTGGTACCAATTCACTAATAGTAACTCTTTCAATAGGAGGTAAAACTTTGTTAAAAAAATGATCGTTAAAAGGTAATTCCACCGTCCTCGTCAATCTTGATCGGTAAATCGAAAAAGGCTCCATTATACTTATAAAAATTATTTAATTCGTTTTCTTTGATTAATATTATATCTGCATCAGTCTTGTGTAAACTTTCTAAATCATTTTCACGTCTACAAACTGGTGTATTGCGCATTGTTTTTACAAAACCGTAGTAATCTTTGTAAATATTTTCTTTGTTTTCATTTTTTCCATATTTTCTGGTTTTTTCTAACAAACTTTCAAAGTTATTTGAAGAGAAATTAACTGTAAAATACATTGCCCAACCATTACTTGCAAAAATGTATTCTTTCCCAACCTGTAATTTGTCAAAATTAACTCTTTCGAAAGGTGGATAATCATTTGGGGTTGGTTTTTTAAATTTAACTTTTACCATATTATTCTATATTTACATTATCTAACAATAATTCTAAAAGCATTGTGAATAAGAAAAAGGCTACAAAAGCAACTGTATCTTTAGTTGTAAAGCTAACTATAACTACACAAAGGAAAATTGAATTAACTATTTTTAGTAAAACTTTTACAATTTCTAATAAAGTCTCATTGTTCATCTTTTTCATAATTACCAGTTTTTATATTTATTTTTAATGTTTGTATTACGTCAATAACAAAGTAGAATATAATACAAATAATTAAATTCACCCAATTAAAATTGTCGTATTTAACAAACATATACGTTAAAAACATATAAGGCGTGGCCTTTATGAAATCTAATATAAATTTCATTATCAAATATAACCACGAAATATCACTTTTTACAAAAATTTTCATAATTCTATTTTATTTATCCTTATGATCAAAAAATACCGAAAGAAAAAAAGCTGTAATGAAACAGGATGTTAATATTACATAATCTATATTTGATCTTATTGCAGATGTTAAAACGTACCCAAATGACCCAAAGGCGAATGTACCAATTATAACGGAACCGTAATTGATTGTTTTTAAGAAAAACTTTAAATTATTCAGTATATTTTTAAATTTTATCATCTCTATAATTGAACTTTTTTATCCTTAAATTTAACAAAACGTTAACAATTACATATATTAAAATTCCTAAAATAAAATCTATCCATGTAAAAGCATCATACTCGCAGCAAAGAAATGTTAAAATCATTAACGGAACGGCGTAATGGAATATTAAAAGCAAATTACATAAAAATTTATTCCAAGGATCTCTCTTTTCAATAAAAATACCAATAATTAAATATTTGTTAAATTAAACAGAGAAAACGATTCTTTATCAACCCATTTTAAGAATTTATTACATTCTTTTGATTTCAAAAGAATCATTTTATTATCCTCTGATTCTTTACACAGGACTTGGGAATTTGACTTAATTTCACTGATTTTATATTTAATTATACCAGATTTCGAAGCATTTCTACCTGTGTTATATTTTGAAGAAATATCGTAAAATAAAATACCTTTAATATTACTGTCAAAATTACATATATTATCAAATTCCTCCTTACTTAACGTATCAGATAAATTAACACCCATAATATACATATATTGACGTAAATACTCTTCAACTAAAGGTATATTAAAAACTCCTTCGTGTAAACTATTAACTAAAGACTCGCCGAAAAATAAAGGATATATAACATTGTAGTAATATAATGATGTTTTATATTCGTTAAATACCTCTTCCCTAATTTCAATCGCTAATTCTTCATTCATTGACAAAAGCATGCTAAGCGCTTCGGAATGTGAACGACTGTAAATTCCATGATCTTTTAATATATTAACAATATCAAGATTTGGATTAATTAAAACCTTCATATCAATTATGAAACGTTCACTTTCGTGAAACTTTGATAAGCCTAAAATTCTGCTATAATTTCTATATGTGAAATTTAAGCTATCTGGATACCGCGAATAAGCACGCACGAAACTCCCAGGCTCTTTAACCATTAAAAATCTAAAACCTTTATATAGCCTAAATTTTACAAATCTTGGAGATAACCACAAAGTAGTCTGCTCTGATTCTTTTAACTGACTGTAAGGGTAAAAAAGCATTAAATTCCTAATATCCATCCGCTTTTTTAATGAACTCGGAAATATATTTTTCAGATCATTTAACGAATCGAATTTTTTAAGATCCTTAACAGATGTTAAAGTGTATGCTGTTTTAACAAATGTTAAAGCCTGTACATAATCTTCAATTACACTTTCTTTACCATTTCGGCCGGTTCTTTCCAATACGTCAATATATACATCAGGCTGTAAATAATTCTTAACCTCATTCCACATATTAACGTAATCTTGCTTTACGTAATTCATAATTTTACTTGTTTTTCTAATAATACTTAACCTATTACACGTCTACACCTTTCAACTTCCTTTAAAGTTAGTTCTACACAATCTCTTTTCAAATGTGTAATTTTCTCAATTTTGTAATTTTTACCTTTGTAGTCTATTATACTATCAACTACGTAATTATCTTTTTTTGTTGTGCAAAGTACCATATATCTGCCCTTTCTTATTTGACACAAAGATAAAGTATATATCTGGACTAATTCAGCCGAAATCGCACCCCGACCTCTACATACGGAGCTAACTTCTTAATATTCAAATCATAAAGCACTCCCGTATTTAAGTATAAAAATCTGTAATTATTGTTAATGGCAACTTTGGCATAATATCCATCGAAATACACAGCAGAAGTATTCAAATCAATATTAAAACGATTGTTTTCGTTTTCATTTTTTACAATTCTTTCATATATTTCGGTTTTTGGATAAACATAAATAGAGTCAATATGTAACCTATATCCGCTAATTATTGCCTCAAAAACACCTTTTTCTTCAATTTTATGGGTTGTTATAGGAACGTAAACAATACCATAAACAGTATCATCTTTGTGTATTAATTCGTGAGAAGCTAATTCCAGAGTATCTACATATTTAACTGTTTTTATAGTATCAATACGAAAATTAACTAATCGTACAGTGTCAATTTTTGTTATTTTTAACTCTTTGCTATTGTCAAATACATGCTTATTATATTCATATTTTTTATCAATATAATAACGAGCTATAAAATATGAAGCAACCGAGGAGAAAATTAAAAGAATTGTGAAATAAATTATTATTCTATTTTTCATAAGTTTTTATATAAAAGCGAAGTAGTTCATTTTCACAAATAAACTACTTCTGGCGTAAATAATTAGTATATATGAAAAACAAGTAAAAAGACTAACCTTTATTTTTTATAAAAGTAAATAAAGTTTTACATAAATCGTATAAACCAGACGCCGCTAAACCTGTAATAACACCCTGCAAAGCAGCCTGCCAAAAATTTAACTCATCTAAAAAAAACTCAATACCTAAAAACCATGATGTGCAAACAAAAGTTACTCCAATTAACGTAGATATAAGTATTTTAAGAAATGGACTGTTTTTAATAAATGTAAATAATTTCATTATTTCAACAGAGAAAATACACAAACTCATCGCTATTAACGAAAAAGTCGTTAAACCGATTCCACGCGCTACCGTTGGATAAGCATTTTTAAATTGTACATCTTGACCATAGGAAATATGTACAAAAAACATCAATAAAAATGCAAATAGCAAAGTCATTACTCTTTTATACATGTTTCGAATTTTTTAAGAAAGTTTTCGTGAATTAAAGATGCTCGCAAACTTACTGGAATAGTATCAACAGATAACTTTTTTAACACTTCCAAATATTTAGGATTTAAGGAATCTTTAACAGTATCAACTGATACCGTATCAACAGCCATCTCGCGTACCGGCTCTAATTCCTTAAATTTTTCCTCCTCCTCTTTAGATAAGGGCTTAATTTCGATCGGATTGTCGTACCATTTAAACATATTTACACGATTTTTCCAACCAGCCCTAAAAACCGCCTGACTCGGATTCGTTTCCGTAATTCCCATATAATGACGCATTCTTGCATCTTTTAACGTATTAAATAGAGCCTTCGGGTCTTTACTTTCATTAATAGCCGCTAACGTAATATCACCTACAACTCCATCTGGATAAACCTGTAAAGCCTGCTGCGCTTTCGTTATTCCACGCAAACCAGACCCCCAATGCCAGTCCACTAATAAGTCTGCAATACAATTATACTTAATTTTAGAAGCCTGCCAATTGTTCCAATAATAGTTAAAAACAATTAACCATTGCTCCTCGGTCATATTTATAAGATCTTCAACAGTTTTATCTTTTCCAAAAATAAACCTAAAAGTTCCTATCGTCACCCCACGGTTCGTCTGTTTACCCCTATCATTAGGGTGATTAACATAACCACCCTCGGCACCGAGTATAATTTTAATTAATCTATCTGGTTTTGCCATAATCTTAATGTTTACTTAATTTAACATAATTAAAACTCTGAATCATTAACATGTTCATGCTCTTTATAACGATCTTTTCGAATGTCCGTATCTCCTAAAGTTTTCGAAATTTGGGACTTTATAGCCTCAACAAAGAAATCTAATACAGACACTCCACCCCAACCAAAAATTCCACAAATAACTACAACAATTGCATCAGAAACGTCTGTAAATTCACGTAAAATTACAGACGTGGTCACAGCAATAAAAATGGACGTTATTAAAGCTACAATAAACTTGCGATTTTCAAATTTTTCGTAAGTGTTGAGATACTTTACAGAACTTCCAATTACTGCCATAACAATACATAAAGGAACAATTACTGCGTAATTAGCAGGAACCTCCTCGACCTCTATGTATTTTTTCGCTAACATGATGACAAAATTAAACAAAATAAAAGACATTGTTAAGCCCTTTACTAAATATATAAAATGAAATTAAACTCATTCTAACTTTGTAAATAGTCCAATTCAGGAACGCACATGTTGTTAACACGTAAATATTTGGGATCGTTAACATCTATACCCCTTTCTTTAGGACTGCAACCCTCATACCAATCTATTTTATCACTGTCAACAATTCTACCTTTTTCGTCAATATATGTAGGATCTATCATAGTACCCCATGAATGCCCGATTCCCATTTCACACAATAAAGGTACTTTCCAACCTTTATTAACAACTGACATGGTCTTTGGAATAATTTCGAATGCTTTTCTTAAATAACTGTATTTTATTGCAAAAGAAATTTCATCATGCACATTTTGTAACATTATCACATTTTCACCAAATTCTTTATTTGTACGCATTAAATTGTGAAATTGTACTAATTTAATACGCATAACGTCTCCACCGGTATTTTTATTTAAAAAACCCATCGTTGGATAAATTGGCCGCCCGTTACGTATTGTAACAGATGCGACTGGTAAAATTCCTTTTTCGTAAAGTTTTACAATTTTAGCTTTTCTTTTTCTTGTAAATTTTAATCTGTATTTTCCACTTCTTAATCTTATCAAATTATACCCACAAATTGATGCCAAAGACCTAAGCGAGCACGCATCTAAATCATTATCTATTTTAATTCCTTCACGCTTTAACCACGCTATGAAAAACAAAGTCCCCAAATGTTTACTTTTCATAATATAGTCTCTGTTTTTAACATAACAAAATAATTTAGAAATACAATTATATCTAAAATAATTTATTAAAACGTTAAAATCAATTCCTGGCTTTTTCTGTAAAGGACTTAAAAATACCTTTTTCCCAATGCTTTCAAGACTTTTACATTCTTTCAATTTTCCATCTCCTGATGATGTAAATAATTTATGATTATTATCGCAAATTAAGAAATCACCTGTATTTGCAATGAAGAAATAACAGTAATTTTCTCCTCTATTTGTTAAAACTGCTTCTTTTGAGTATTCTAAAAAATTAACATACTTTTGAACGCAGGATGCACGGCAAACCAAATCGTCAAATTCAAATAATATTTGTGAAGGAATACAACCCTGTATTGGACTGTTAATTGACGACCTATCACCAAGAGCGTACCTTTTTGGATCTGAAGTATTGTAAAAAGGTCTTAAATCACGCATTCTTCCGTAATAAGTTTTGCAAAACATATTTTTGCGTGATTTCTTTTTTTGATGTTCAACCCATAATTTAAACTTTGGTAACGCTTGAAAAAATTTATCATATATAACTTTTGTTTCGGAAACAGCCATCTCTAAACGACTTGCCAAAGTATAATAAGAACCACCATATAACATTAAAAAGTTTGAAGTTTTTGCTATATTCCTGTTTGCTTTTGTTACTTTTCCGAAAATTTTTTCAGCTGTTGAAGAATGTATATCTCCGCCATTATATAACGTATCCAACCAAGCGGTTTCTCCAGATAAATTTGCAGCTATTCGAATTTCTTCACCACTAAAGTCAGGAGAAGAAATTGCATACCCCTCCGGCGGCAAAAAGGCACTACGTAGGCCGGCTTTGGTTTCACATTCGCCAAGAGCACCTTCTTTAACTTCCGTTAACGTATAACCGAGATCTTTATCCTCATGTACATACATTTTAACAACCTCTTTAGGAATTGCATGTACGTTAATATTTGCAAAATAGCTATTCTTTTTTTGACCCCCTGAAGAAAGACGCCCGGTGGGTACTGTAACAGTAGAATAAGTAACCCTAAATGGTTTACCTTCCTTAACCAAAATATTCTCTAAATAGGTTCCACGGTATTTTACTAATTCGTTAAATTTCACAAATAAACGCGCTAAGGGATGATCGATTTTCTCTAAAGTATCTGAATCCATCTTAAAAGACCCTTTATCGGTTTTTTCTGTTAATGTCACAAACCTTGACAAAGCCTCGGCTTTTTGTACATTTGACGATATTTTGAATTTAAATCCAGCTACACGATATATCTCATTAGCAATATTATTTATTTTTTGATCTGTTTTTAACAGCTCTTTGCGTACTAAATCGTAATCAATCCTTAATTCGGTTTTTGAAATTTTTCTTAATACCTCGGCTACTGTATTATCCAAAGGATAAACTACATCAACAAAAGAGAATAAAGTTCTCATTTTGTGGTATAATTCAACAGTTATGCACGGATCCATCGCCGCGTATTCGTAGGAAATTTCTGGATTCGTATTTGCAAAATTAAATTCTTCAGGATCAATGTGTGTTTTTTTGCCTTTTATTGTTTTTGCGAAATTATCTGCATAGTCAGTTACTTCTTTTTTACAATACTTTGCATAATATTGCTTTAATGCAGGGTAACGCTCCTGCGTTGCTTCCCAACAGATAATCTGCACATCATTAGATTTAACTTTTTCATCAATAATTATACCTTCATTTTCTAACATGAAGAAATCGAAATTTCTATTAAATAGTACAGAAGTGAAATATCTTAAACAAACCTGTATAAATTTAACAACTCGATCATTTGGCAGATTGTTAAACATTGTATGCCGAACAGGTAAATAGAAGCCATTTTGCCTGTTTTTAGTTCCAAAAGAAATGCAATAACCTACAATTTTATCTTTTACGAAATCTAAACCGGTCGTTTCCGTATCTAAACCCATTAACGAACCTTTGGGAATCGTACTTACTTTTTTTATCAAATCGGACAATTCGTCATTGTTTTCTATTAATGTTAATAAATGTCCGTTCTTTTCCTTTGTTTTCATATTGCTTTATTTAACTAATTATTCATCATCCTCACTGAGAGATAATACTGAATTTGTTAAAATTGACTCTTTGTTAATTAAGTAGTATTTTCCACTGTCAGTCTTTACAAATATTATATTTTTATCCTCATACAGTAAATATTTGCATTTTAACTTTTTACCACTTATCGAGGTTATTAGATGCTTGTATAATTTAAACATATTGGTCTTTTATATTTTTGTATATTTCTACATTACTTAAACCTTGACTAATTAGCGCTTTTACGTTAATATACTTGAAATTAGATTTATTAACAGTCTGTTTATTTTCAAATATTGTGCTTTTCTTTTCATTTTCTATAATATCCGGTCTAAACTTTTTTAACAAATCATAGGATGTATATGACCGCTGGCAAACCGAGAAGCATTTTAACACACCTGAATCTTCATAAATTTTAGCAGAAGGTGTTTTTGTGTTCGAATGAAATGGACAAAAACACTTTCCGAGCGGGACAGACTCCCCAAAACACAAAAACCAAACTTCACTAATTTTATACTTCTCATTTATGTAACTTTTTACTTTATTCATATAGTACGAAAATAAAAAACTCTGCCTACAAATATAGGCAGAGTTGGCGAGAAAACAGTATTAATATCTACTAAAAAACCGCGTAAACAAAGGTACCACCTTTTAACATAACTTCGTTATCTAACCGTAGCTTTTTGTTACTATATATAAATTTTTCAGGTACACCCGGAACGGAATCAAATACTTTTTTTGTTGCCACATTTCCGATCTTTTTCTGTAAATCTCGCTTTGTTAACACTTTTGAATCTGATACCAGCAACTTAAAATTAGGAATTTTAACATTTTCCTTCTTGCAAGCCTCCTCAAACTTATCTTTTATTGAATTATAGTACTCAACTGTTAAACTTCCGTATTTCAAATTTTCTACAATGTCAACAAATACCTCCGGGAGATCGTCTCTGTTCTCAGTTACAAATTTTATTAAATCGCTGTCTTTAATTAAATAGTCGCAATATTGTGTTAAAAGATCAGCAAATTTTTCAGATACCGTAACTGAATTTTTGTTTACAGAATCGCTTTCTCGATTCGTATTTTCATTTTGATCCCCTTCATCATTTTTAGCACCTTCTTCCGTGTCCGTATCATTCGATTCTGGGGCTGTCTGGGGCTCGTCCTCGGCGTTTCGCACCGAGGATGCTGCGTCTACATATACAAGGGTATATTCTGCATTAGGGAACAAGGAACGGATAAATAATTCGATGCCCTCTAAAGAGGAACCTTCTGGAATTTTAACAGTAGATTCTCCAATGATTAGCTCATTGTTAATTTTACTATATTTAATAACTTCAGGAAGACTTGCTACATTCTTTTTCAGATGCTCATCTCGTGAACTTTTATTTGAGAAAAATGTGTTAATTCTTTGATCGTTGTAATAATCATTCCTTCTTTGTAATTCACGGAATTGCTTAAAATTAATATAATCTTTTAATTGATTTAGCTCGTCTTTTAACTTTAACGATTCTTTGCGATAATAGGTGTAATTATACACTTTAACTAAAGAATCTCTCATTTGTAATTCCTTATCCCTTAAATGATAATAATTATAGGATCTAATTAAAGCATCTTTTTTAGCCGAATTTACTAAACCTTTTAAGTGAATGTTTTCTAATTTCTCATCCTTAACAGAATTTCGTAATTTTTTAACTTCTTTTTTTACTTCCTTTACCTCGTCGGAGGCTTTATTTAACATTTTATTCCATTTCGAGGTTTCAACATTCTTTAACGCATTATCGTGGATTCTTTGCGTATCAATAGTAATACCTACTTTGTTTTCGAAAAAACTATTTAATTCCTTCTTTTTTGAAGGCGTTTCCGTAAATTCACGTTCTTCCCTGCCGTTGGCAGCATTTATGGCGTCTTTTATTTTCATTTTAGTATATATTTCGTGATGCTTTATAATATATAATATATAACTAAATATCATCAAAATCTCCCAAACTTCCTAAACCTGTCGAAGTTTGCGAATCAAGCGAAGAATTAACATCTATAAATGAAAAATCTTGCTCAAATTCAGGTTGTTTAATCATTTCACCTATTATATTATGTTCAGGATTAAAGGCAACAGTAACCGGCTCTAACATTGTTAAACTCATACGATTTTTAACTAATTGCACCTTTGTCTCCTGTAAAAGTTTCATATCATCGCTGGTATATAAAAACACTACATAACTCGCCGAACGTTCTAATTCGTTAAGATCTGCTAATGCTTGTAAATCGTAACTCCCTTTATTCTTTTCCGCCCTTTTATTTCCTTCACGATTAGTCTGTGCACACCCAACTGTTACCAAATATTTTCCTTTCGAATTAACATATAATTTGCCTGCTGACATTATAGTCCGAATTGCTTCATTTCCTACATCTTTTGTTAACATTCGTTCTAACATGGAAAGATGATCATATATTACGAAATCTAAACTGCCGAGGCGAATTTCTGCTAATTTGTAAATTTGTTGCAAAAGTTTGTAATTCGTAAGTACCTTCTTTGTTAACTTTTTTTCGTCTATTATTACTAATCTTTCCTTTACCCAAGTGTTAAATTCTGACCTCAATTCAGGTATTTTTTCACTTACACCGTCCTCGAATTTCCCGGCCAAAACGTCTGTAATTTGTGTATCAATCCCTTTAAATTCATATAACCAACGAACAAAAAAACCTACCAAAACAAACAGGTGCGGAACCTCAAGAGTGATAAATAAACCTTTTTTATTTTGTGTTAAATTTCTAAATGTTGACGAAACTGCAATTGTACTTTTACCATGACCAGTGAAAGCCGCAAAAAGAGCTAAAGTACCCGGTTGGAAATTTTTAGTAATTTCATCAACCTCACTAATACCTGTTTCGAAAGATGACTCTTTGTCAAAAATCTCTAAATTTTCAGGTATTTGGGTTTCATATTCATCTAAGCTCTCATCAGTTAATTCTACACCCTCCTTCGCGATTAAATTGCTAACTTTTTCTAATAAATTTGTAGCTCCATCAGATTCGTTAATATACGAAAGTAAATGACCCTGTAAATAGTTATATCTGAAAAATTCACGAATTGCATTCTCTAATGTTAAAATTTCAGATAAACTGTTTGTTTTGTCAATTTCTGTATATCCTTGATTTTGATAATATTCACGAGAAGGATAACTCCCATGTTTGGTTACCTCAAGAGTGTAATTTATTGTATCTTTATCCTCATTTGGTATTTTTTCATAATCTAAAAGATTTATTAATTCGGAGTTTATTTTATCATTTTTTCGCTTACCTGCAATTGAGTAAAATAAAGTACTCAACGGGGATATAGGTGTAAAAGTCATAGAACGTTATTGTAATTAAATTTTTGACCCGGTGCATGTAATATAACAACAACCGCCCCCTCGTCAATCATTTTATCACAAAAAGACTCAATAACTGACAAACCTTTGGGCTCGCTGATGTTCCGTATGCGAGTATCAATAATAATACATTTTTCACTAACCTCATCACCATTTAACATATACTGAATTGCCGTATTATAATTCAATATCTTTGATTTTGTTAAATTCCTGTATTGGAATTTCGTAAAGGCAACTGTTAATTTTTGAGCAGATGTAGTTGTGTAAACATTTCCAAAATCTATATCTTTTGTGTTTTTTATATCAGCTACACTCGGCGAAACACATAAATGTTTTAAATTTGATTTAATAAAAGCATTTATATATTTTTTACACTCTTTTTTATATTTATACACACAGTTGCAAGAAGCATCTCTAAATTCGCAAATTAACATATCAAGCAGCTGTAAAATAAAAAAGGCCACTTGGGCCTTTTTTTAATGTGAAAAAACACTAATCAATAGTAATCTTTTTAGTGGTTCCAATTTTTGAATCCCCGTATTTTGCATTTATTTTAACTAATAAATCTACATTAACGTCCTTAAACCCCTGTTTTTCAAGATCTTCTACAAAAGATCTAAAAACAGATACCGATGTTATACAGTAATAATTATCAAAACACATATTAATAGTGTCAATACCTTTCTTTGTTTCCATATATCCTAAATGTTATGAAAATTAATGACTTCCTGTTGAACCGAAACCACCCGTCCCTCTCGAGGTTTCGCCTAATTCAGTAACAACCTTAAATTTTGCTAATTCTACCTTTGCTAACACACCCTGCGCTACACGCTCACCAGGAGAAATAGTAACAGGAGAATCACCTATATTTTGTAAAACTAACTTTATTTCACCACGATAATCACTATCAATTGTAGCTACACCACCGGCAATTGCAATACCTCTGTTAAAAACACACCCGCTGCGAGAACGAATTTGGACTTCGTAACCAAATGGAATCTCCATACTAACTCCTGAAGAAACCATAACACGCTCATTGGGTAATAACACACATTTACTTGAAATACTGTGACTTACATATAAATCAAAACCTGCCGAACCATTTGTTGCATAATTTGGAATATCCTCAGAATTATTCACTTTTAATTTAACTTCTACCATAATTATTTACATTATTACCATTTGAATATCAAAATCTTTTTCAACTCTTAAAGTATATCTACAATTACTATATTTTAATATTTTCTCTAAATTAACCCTAACGTCGCAGTTGAAAATACCTCTAACATGAGTTATAAAATATGTGTCAATATAACCCTCGAAAGCATGGTACGTCTGTGCACCACCAGCGACGTATAAAGATCGCTCTTTTTTCTTATTTCGCAAATCGCAAATTCTAAAAACTTCATAAATATCTTTTGCAGTAGGGAAGCCTTCAATTTCTTTAACACTATCTGCGGAATGTGTTAATATAATGTAATCCCTATCTTTTTTAGCTTCATTTGGTAAACTTTCAAAAGTCCGCCTACCAACAGCTACAAAAGACCCTAATGTTTGCGATTTATAAAATTGAAGATCCTCGGATATATACCACGGAATTTTACCATCTTTTGATATTCCAAAATTGTCATCACATGCTAAAATTGCTGAAATATTCCTTCCTTTCATACAGCAACTTCTCCTGTTAATTTTGGATGATGTATGTAATTTTCTAATTTTATATCATCCATTTGGAATTTGAAAATATCTTTAATATCTGGATTTAAAGCTAATTTGGGTCTATAAAAAGGCTCTCGCAGTAATTGAGTCATCATTTGTTTGTAATGGTTAGAGTATATGTGAATATCTCCAAATGTAAACAAAAGCCTATCTGGAATGCGACTGGTAACTTGTGCTAACATACATAAAAGTAAAGCGTATGAAGCAATGTTAAAAGGAACTCCTAAAAATAAATCTGCCGAACGTTGATATACCTGTAATGAAATAGAGGTAAATGAAGCATATACCTGAAAAAATGTATGACACGGAGGCAAAGCCATCTCGTCTATATTGCAAACATTCCAAGAATTAACAATTAAACGACGTGAAGACGGGTCGTTTTTTATTTCTTCTATTAAATTTGATATTTGATCAATATGCTTTATTTTCCCATTAACAAACTTTTCAGCTTTTCGCCACTGATAACCGTAAATTTTTCCTAAATCACCGTCCTCGTTTGCCCACTCGTCCCAAATAGTACAATTTCGATCGTGCAAAAATTGCACATTGCTATCACCACTTAAAAACCATAATAATTCAGCTTTTATTGAGTTAAAAGGTACAAATTTCGTAGTTAACAAAGGGAAACCTTTACTAATATTCTTTATTTCTAAATGTTTCCCAAAAACAGAAAACGCATTGACGCCTGTTCGATTAGGACGCAAATAACCTTCACTAACTACATCTTTTACTAAATCTAAATACTCTTTCATATTACTCCTGATATAGCGTTATAAACTAATAAAAATGTACAAAATAAAACAAAAGCAATACTGTGCAAAATTACATAATAAGCAAAAAAGCGTTTAATGCTAAATTCTTCTAATATCCTTCCGATTGTTAAACTGTTTGAATCTAAAATAGAATTAAAAAGACCAGTTAGAATTAGGAAATACGTAAAAAAATGTGCTAAAACAAAAAAGGTAATTCCTGCCCACAGTAGAAAACCGGATGCGCTAATACTTGCAAAAAATAACAAATATAAATAAACTGATAGCGATGATGAGATTAATAAAATTTCTAACTTTTTCATATTACTAAATATTTCATAAATAAACATTTTTATTATTCCATAATAAGTATTTTTTATAGTATGCAACACCTTTTGCGTCAAATGGCTCTCCTTTGTAAAAATCTGGTATATTTCTTTCGTCAGACGTTACAAGCTCCATTTGTGCTGCTTTATGTGAAACTAATCTAAGTTTGTAATTGTCGATATTATCAAAATCCGGAATATATACCGATAAGCAATCTTTGTACAATGAGTTAATTCTTGTTATTCTACCAGTGAACTGTGTGAAAGTATCTGGAGTCGTCGGGATGTGAAAAAATGCTGCATTTTTTATAAAATAATAAGATATTGACTCTGTTGCCGCTTTTGTACATAAAATCACATGTGGGACTTTTTTAACACTTTCTTCTGTTATTTTACTGTAATCAATATTACTTTTACCTGAATCAATATATATCTTAATATTTGTTACTTCTTTTTCTAATACCTCCGCAAATATATCAAGTGAAGCGTAATAAGAGAAATACATTAACAAAGATTCACCTTTCTGGGTTATTTCTTTAACTAAATCAATATACCTGTTAATTTTAGAACCTACACGACCTAAGGATCCATCTTTATTTAACACTCCATCTGCTGCATATTGTAAATAAATAAACCTTGAGGAATGTTTTTGAATATCTCTAATATATGTCTTTTCGTCTTTAAATTGACCTTCTAAAACACCCCTTATCCAATCTTCACTACTTATATTCATACCAGACGAGATCCCAGCACCAATTTTTGTATAAATATCGGCTTCTTCTTGACTCATTTTGTATGAAATTCTGTAAAATATCGGTTTTATGACATTATCACCTGTTAACACAATTGGCTCTAACTTTGCCCTAAATGAAGCCTCATTTAACACACCTATAATCTTATCAACAGTCCTTAACTTTCCATTTGGAAGCCTACCTATAACCTGCTTGCTAATATTGCAATAAGTGCTCCTGAAATGAAAGAAACTTCCTAAATAGTTAGGTTTTATTAGATTTATAATATTATACGTATCTGATAAATCACGAGACAGAGGGGTCGCGGTAATACCATACACATATTCAATATTTATTAAATTTGACTTCATTTCTTTAGTCAAAGCAGCAGAAGGATTCCTGAACGCGTGAACCTCATCTAAAACAACAATTGACTTAAAAGCTGTAAATAAGTTATTTAACCTATATTTTTTTACATGTGTATGTTTGAAGAATATCAAATCATAAAGTTCTATAATTTTTAACGCCTTTGTTAGATTTTCTCCTGATTTTTTCAGAACCTTATCAAAAGATATAGAAGTAATATTTGTATGTTCTTTACATTCTTTTGCCCAAACTTCCTTATCATAGGCAGATTTCGGAGTTAAAACAAACATTTTATCACGTCTGCCTGCATTTTTTAAACATACAAAAATTGATAAAATGATAAGCGTTTTCCCTTTACCTGTTTTTTCTGATAATAAAAGGTGCTTTAAATTAGCACCTTTTATTATATGGGCCTTTTGCTCATCCATTAATGGCGTAAAGACCTGTAATTTTTTACCCATATTAACAATTTAAGCTATATTTATCACATAGAGACTTATAATCATTTGTCGAAAGTTCTAACATTCTCGGAAAATCAAAATAATCTAAACGGAACACCTCGAGCAAAGTTGCAAAATCTTTTAACTTTTTGTGATTCTTGATATACTCTAAAAATGGCGTATATGCTACTTTTGAGGTGTAACCATATTTAATATCTACGAGGAAAGAATCTATATCATTTTTTGACGTAAAAGCGTTAACAAAATCAGAAACTCCTAAGGCACTACCTTCCAAAAGACCATTAATATTGTCCGTCTTATCACCAAAAAATACTTTATATACTGGAATAAGATAAGGAGCTACATTTGAAACAGTTTTTATAGTTTCAATATTATTCTTTTCCTTAAAATCAGATGTTGAATCGATGTATATATTTTCTCCAATTAATTGGTATAAATCTGAATCAGTGGAAATAATAACAATTTCATCGAAATTAAAATCTGCTTGTCGTAAATTAACATTTCTTACTCCAACGAAATCTTTCTCAAAATATGTATCTTGTTGCAAAAATCTTCCACTTTTTGGGAAAATTTTTTTAGGTGTCTTAAAAACCGTTACAAATGATGAAATTGTCTGATCGGCCTCACAGTCTGCAATTCCTATAACTTTTAATATTTTACCACATTTCTCAGCATAACCCATGCAGAGCTTTAACTTATCATGCAAATTAATGTTAAAAACATCTTTTTGATAAGATTCACGATTCATCTTGTACGAAGGTACTAAAGCCCTGCAATACGTGGGCGAACCATCAAGAGCAAAGTAAATAGTATTAGAGGGACATCCTTCGATAAATTGAAAAAGTCCCTTAATATCCCCTAAATGATACCTTAAACCAGTTTTATTATCCTGAAAAACGGAATTATCTCCTCTACTTAAACGATATGATAAATTGTTAAAATCTACCAAATATAAACTATTTGTCATTTTTAGTATTATTAAAAATTAAAAATTTGATCCTAAAACATCTAATTTAACTCCGAATTGCAAAGATCTCCAATTTGGCTTTTCTTTACCCGGAAAGGTGCTTAACGCAAAAACTGTTTCTGTTTGTGAAGTTGTCTGAACGTAAACATTCTCTAAATTTGACTCTATATTTCCCATTGCAATAACTATTATCCCAGTTATTGGCTTTAATATTTTTACTTCTTTCGGAATATCTATTCCAAATGTTAAAAGATTCTTATCTCTTGTTATTGTTAAACTTTTACCATACGCCAAAACACCGTTGGAAATCAAAAAACCTTTAACTTGATCCCATGTGGTATTCTTATAATCAGTTGTGTTAAAACCTGATAAAAGCCCAACATTTGTTATTTGACAATAATTAATACTACTTACTAAAGTTTGTGCTACCAAGCTAACACCCGGCAAAGTCATGTGTAATTGCATATTCTTAAACTTTTGTACCGCAAAGGTATGATGGAGTATAATTCGAAAAATATATTTATTGATAATTACGAATAATTATCTCTTTATAAGCAATCTCTCCATGATCGCCTTTTAACTTCTTAGCTGACGATGAACCTAAAAATGTATTTCTTTTTAAACTGTTAATATTGAAATTATCTTTATACATTTCTAAAGTATTCTCATTATAGTGATTTAACATTAACAATCTATATCCTCTTTTGTCTAAATCGTGCATAATAGCACACAACTCTTCTTGAAGACTTTTTTTTTCTTTTCCATATTTTAGCTGTGAGCCATCATACGGAGGATCGAAGAAAATAAAAGTATCTTTTGCTTTTGTATCATCTAATGTTTTTAACAGATCTTTAAAATCTAAATTCGTTATAAAAGTTTTCGATCTGTTTAAAATTCCATGCTGTAAACATATTGACTGATAATCGAAAAAAGTTACCGTACCTTCATCGTAATTAAAAGTTGAATTATATTCTTTATTGTTATTTTCGGAGAATTTACCATTGTGTGATAATCTTTGTAAAATACATAAAAGTATAACTCTTTCGTTTTTATCTGTTTCTTTGTTAAAATCATCCCTCACACTGTTAAAAACCTCATGACGCTCCTGTAATGATAAAGGTAAATAACAAGTCTGAAATTCTATTAAATTGTTGTATAACCATATATGATCGTTTTTTAATATATTATGGTAATTTACTATATCCTCTTTTAGATCATTTAAGTGAACTTCTTTTAATACTCTGCTTTTTAGGAAGTTATAAGCAAACCCACCAGCACCTACAAAAGGATCTACGAAAATGTTAAAAGACTCTTTCGGTAGATAATTATCTAATGTTAAATATAATTTAGTTTTATTACCCGGCCAGACTAATGTACTTCTTAACGTTTTAATCATTTTTACAATACTCCTCTATACGTAAAATATTCCTAATAATCTCAAAAGCAACTTGAGGAACAATTGCATTTCCATAAATTGCAGAAACACGCATATTGTATTCTTTTAACGCTTGCTGTTTGATTTTTTCAAGTTTGTCTTCATTAATCTCCTTTTGAACATCTTCACAAGTAAAACCTTGCAATAATTCGTCGGAAAGCCCATCATATCCTCTATAAATAGGTGTGAAATTAGGGAAACTTTCCCACCTGGATTGTAAAGAAGTGCTATCTGATCTGAAAGATTCCCAATCCACCGATTCCGACTCGCATTTGCACACCCCTGAACCACCGTCGGCGTCCCCAAAAGAAAATTTTTGTTTATCCCCGAGATCGTTCCTTCTTGCCACGATCCATAACCGCTCTCGGAGGTGAGGCGCTCCGACGGCGCAAGCCGGTATAATAAATGTTTGTACGTCATATTCTGCTTTAACAAGATTTTCAATGATGTTAAATAATACTCCCTCTCTATAATAGGAGCTATTTCCCATCGCAGACGCTTCGGGCGGCAAAACCATTGTGAGGAGCCCAGCAACATTTTCACCAATAACCCAACGGGGCCGGACTGATTTGATAATTCGTAACATTTCCGGCCAGAGATAGCGATTATCCGACGCTCCCCCACGATTTCCTGAGTAGGAAAAAGGCTGGCAGGGAAAGCCGCCGGTGAGCAGCATTTGATCTCCGTAATATTTTCCATATTTACTAACTAAAATTTCATCAAAAGTTTTTTTTTGTTAATTTCTTTACATCATCAAATAGAAAGGTGTTTGGGAAATTTGACTTTAATACTTCTCTGCAATCTTCGTCTATTTCGCATGAGATTTCAGACTGTAAACCCGCCCAGCGAGCAGCAAGTGAAAAACCTCCAATTCCTTCAAATAAACCTACATGATACATAATATTTTCAAATACAACTAATTATTTCTCGGCAAATATAACTATTAAATATGTGAATCTTTGTAAATTAACATTTATTCTAATTTGTTAAAATCATGGTTAAATTCGTCATACTCTACTTGACTTTGATATAACTTTAAAACTTTATTTTTGTCACTTCCAATTTCATAAGTTACAATACAATCAGTATCTCCAAAAGATATAGGCATTTCATAAAAATAAAATTTACTATTTGTTACTCTTCCATAAACTTGTGAAGGCATTTGAACATGTGTTAAAATTTCTGGATTGTTAATTTTTCTTAAGTTAGTATAACCTTTATACTCACCTTTAACTTTTTGTACCTTATAACCGTTTAGATATTTTTGTATAACATTGTTAGCAGTGTAACTCGTCCCTAACTGTTCAGGAGTAAATAAAGCAGGTAAAAAAGTACCAACAGATAATAATTCTTTAACATCTGTATAGTCCGAAGAAGGATTGTCCTCTGGTTTGTCAAAAGAAGATACATCCGTGGGCGCTACATCAACAACTATTAACCTTTTCCCAATTTGACGCATCGGAGAAATTGGAACTTCTTTTAACATAGCAGCAGCAGGAAGACCACAGAAACCTACACTTGCGTTAATACTCATATCAGTATCTGAAAAACCATTACCATTAAGACCATGCTCAATTCGCGTTTCTTCAAGCCACCTCCTAAATTCTGTTGTCAAACCGTGCATTATCTTAACACCAAAGTATTCCTCTAATAATGCTAAATTTTGATAACAACCTATATCTTGATAATCGGATGGCTTTCCGTGTGAATAGGGATCCTGAATTAAATAATTTTGTAATAAGTAACTTCTCGAAAAACGTGAAACCATGCAAGAAAGTACTACAAACTCATTACCCCAACCACGGAAACTTTCGAAAATTTTCCTTACATTATTGTAATATATTTCATTTCCACCCTTTCTCCAAATATTAACATAACCCTCAGTGCTTGAAAGTGCACCCATAGGGAAATACATTTTATTTTCATTTGACACTTCTGGCTGCATATAGTAACGAACTCCTAACATTTTGCCGGCCGCGTCTACACCATCCAGAGCAATAACAACGTCTGGTGGGTTAATATTTGTTTCTATTATTGAAGATAAATTAGATAAATCAAAACAAGCCAAAGTTTCTAATAAAGATAAATTATCAGTGTAAACTGTACTCATTAACTTATCAGATGTATCTAAATAAGCTGGAAATCTACCAAATTTTTCTGAACGTATGTGTCTATAATGTCCGGATAAATTTGTTATTGTACCTAAATAAGTATTTACTACATTATACTCATTTAAACTAACAGAACCATCGGCAACGAAAATGTAAGTAATATTAAAAGTTAAAATATTTGAACTACTCAAGAAGCTGTCTGATTGAGTGTTTTTCAACTTACTTGCAGTTTGTTTACAATATACAATATATATTAACCAATTGGCCTTTAATCCACCACCCAAAGAATTGTTATTTATCTGTAAATTTGTTAAACCTGTTGCATATCCTGAAACCGTCCAACTCCAATCTACATTCGTGTCTAAAGTTGTAAATAAAGTTTTTGAAAGAGCATAAGAACTCATATTTGAAGTTTTGTAATGCTCGGCAAAAAAAGCTCTATTTAACAAAAGAACCTCTAAATCTGATGTGTGGAATAAATTTTGAATACCACCTGCTTTTCTTTTTTTATCTAAACGAACTGGAACTCCATTTGCATATAAAAAATTTGTATTTTGATTTATACTATTGTCTAAATTCGTAAAAGAACCTATATACAAAAAACAATTGCGAGTCTCTGAAATACCCGTACCATTTTCACAATCAATAAAATTTGCATAATGTGGATCCGTGCACCTTAACGCATAACATTGACTAATATCAGATTCATTAACATTATCCTCTCTTAACCTTTTTCTAAAAATAGGTACAATTACTACGTCCTTATTCGTAACCGTATAAGGAAAAGTAACAATCTCGCCTTCCGTGTTTTCAAAATGATCTATCTCGAGCTCACGTAAATTATAGAACACAGGAGCCGTTATTTGAGCGCCCGGCTTATAATACCCATCTGTAAAGAGAGCGTGCAGCAGGGCGCCTCGGAAGCGTTCAAGGGAGACTTTAAAGAGCTTCTTTGTACTACCTAAACCACCGAGGAAATAATCCCAGTGACCTGTAATACTTAAATTTGATGTTTTTAACAAAGGCTCATTTAATTGTACCCTTGATAACATATTTCCCTTATCATCGAAAAGGCCCATCTCGGTAACAGTAGCGCCGTCCATTGACGAATTTTGGGGAATATCAAAAAACATTTTGATTCCTATACCTTCGTCAAAATACTCAAATTTTGTTACCGGGAAAGTGAAGGTAGGCTCCTGTAAGGACGTATCCGTAATTTCAGCTTCTTTAACACCACTACCAAAGCGAACCTCTTTAACTAAAAAATTGTATCCGGAAACTGACTTTGTTAAACTGTTATAACCTTTCTGGGTGATAAGATTATTAACTAAAACATCTTTCACTTTTCTATCATTGTAGAAAAGTGAAAAATAAACAGAACCGCAAATTGGATTTATACAAGATTTCATAAATTCTAATTAGATTTTTTTAACTCGTGGCAAACTACTTCATCGTGGTTTAATTTAACATTTCTTAAAAAGTTTTCACGACTTGCTCCATCTGGAAGATGAAACATAGATGTATAAGATTTTTTATAACTTGAATTATCCATACTTCCAAAAGCTAATTTATGAATGTTAATTTTATACACCGACTGATTAGACATTGTTAAAAATTCATTCTGATCAATATTACCATTGCAATGGTAATTTTTGCTAAGTAGCCGCATTTCTAAAATATGGTTACTATGTGTTGAAACAGTAGCTGGCTCTGTTGAGTTCTGCTGCATGAATAAAGATATAATATGCTTCTTTTTGTTATATCCTACCGGTAACTTATAAGAAAGCATAACTTCTCCTGTGGAAAGCAAATAACCTTCACGATCATCAACAACTACGTAATCACGATTCGCCTCGATCCAATCTCTAAATTCATCAGTAATATCACTAAAAACGTTAAAATGATCGTACGCCTCAATAATTGCTAAATTATGATACATCCACATATCTTTATAAGCATTAACTCTCATATCTAAACCTTTTGAACAAATGAAAGAAAGATTTTGAAGAAAATTAACTAATGGACTCTGTACCTTAAAAAGTGAAGAAAGTACAAAAGCCTCATTGCCCCAACCTTTCATGTACGACAAACATCTAAATTCTTCTGGTAAATCTTTGTAAAAATGTGCCATAAAAGAAAACATACCATACATAAAAGATGTTGGCACACTCGAAAAAGAAGATGCAAAATTATTATGATTACTACCTGTATCGTATGTGAAAGAATTGTTAAATATAACTCTGTTAACACCCTGAGCAATTGAGTAGACTTTTCCAATAAATGAAAAATCTATATCTTTATCAATTTTTGTAAAATGAAAATTACTGTTAGATCTCTCTAAAAAATAAGGATTATGCCATTTTTTATATAATTTTAAGTCGTTGAATGTGTATGTTAATTCTTCAGCTCTATCATTTATGAAATCTTTTATGGCTTTGTTGTATTTTGTTAAATAAGGTGAGAAGAAGGAGAAATCTTCAACACCAGTTAAATTAACTTTAGAAATATCAGTACCATCTCCGTCAACATGTCCAGAAGTTCCTCCTGGTAAAAAAGATAAATGTATTGTTTGTAAAAAGTAGTAACATTTAGGATTGTCTGGATTCCAGTAATATTTATAAACCGAATTATAGTTACTTTTATAATAAGTTTTATACCATACTTCTTTTAAATAATTATAAACTATTTTACCATATCCTACATGCGCAGATTTGTAAAAAATAACATCTACACCACTAATTGCGAATTGTGGATATAACGCTTTAATTTCATTAACATCAACATCTCCCTCAATAAGCACATGTATAAAAAACCTAATTCCATACTTACCTACTGGAGGCATAACATTTCCAGATTGTGCTAAATTTTCTGGATCTCCATACTTTTCTATTGTATTTAACTTGCTTCTTATTTGAGTAAAAGTGTTAAAAGTGTAAAGTGATGGATCGGCTTTATATGTATTTTTATTAACAACAATTATAATATGCGACTCTTGATATTGTTCTATATTAAACATAATTAAATATCAATTATTAATTTTGAACTAACCTCTTTACCCATCTCGTGAACTCTTTCCATTTCAAAATAATTGCTGATTGAGTTTTGTTGAAATTTATTAAAACAAGGATAATACAAGCCTCCTGAAAAGTCTCTCATAAACTTAATATTTTGATAACCATCTGGATGGTACGAGGTAAAACTCGGAGTCGCACGACCGGAAAGGTACCCGTGCGTTAATAAACTATAACCAACCTTTCGGAAATCAAACAAAGGATCCTCTATATTCGTAGTTCTTCGTGTTAATTTATCTGTAGTCTCAAAAGTCGCTGTTAAATAAGGATGATATTTTTCTTGCTTTGATTCTAATTCGTTAAAAGTTGGAACAATTGTCATATCTTGAGTAACAACCAAAGGGAAAGTGATCACTTTTTCCATCTCGAGGCAAAAATACTGTTCAATTTGTCGGTTTTGTAAATTATACCATTCGGGCTCCTGTAATATAGTTCCTTTAACATACCAACTGTCATCAAAATTATTGTTAATATATGCACCACGGAAAGGCTCTACAACAATTCTATAACGTTCCTTATTACTACTTCCTTCTTTAAACAAATATTCCCAAGTTCCACTCAATTGCAAGCCTACTTCTTTTTTTATAGGATTTAACAATAAAGCCCTGCTAAACATTAAAGTTTTGGATTCGTCAAAAACACCTATCTCGGTCTGTTCGATGTTATCAATACTTGAAAAAGAATCTATTAAATACGAAAAAACTAATTTATTAGTATTATCATTAAAATAAAATTTCCTAATTGGGAAGAAAGTTGGATTTGTTAAACCTGTATCTTCATCAGAAGGAACGTTAACACCTGTACCAAAAGCTATATATTTTGCAACACTTGACACACCTTTCACAGAATCTAAAATTTTCTTTAGACCAGCTTTCGTTATTGTATTTGTGAAATTTTGTGTATTGTTATCTAATGTTAAACTAACATCCCCAGATAACCCATAATTTCTTATATTATCATTTTTTTGAATTTCCATTTTTATGAAACTCTAAAAATTATATAATTCCTACTTTTATCCAAAATAGCCATATTCGAAACTGGGCTACCGTCCATAAATGTATATGTTCCTGAAGGAAGTACCAACTGCCCAGCAGAATTTAAATAAAATACATTTTGCATTTTTTGGTTTGTTAAGTTAAAACATAAAACTACACCTCCATCTACAACACAAGGAAGTGAATATTTTAACATACTTTGACACAAACCAGACAATGACTGCACCCCACCTTTTGAAAAATAAGGTAAAAGCGTATAACTCTTTTTATCTTCTAACCAGTTTCTAAACCTATCGCTCGCAGCCGGGAAAAGGTTAAATTTAAAAATAGATTCCAAAACTGCTAAATTGTGAAATCTATAAACATCATCATTTTTCTCTAAAAAATCTGAACCACCGACGGAACTCCCGGTAATTGCTGAATCTTTAACAAATGCTAATTTTCCATTTGCTAAAAATGATAAAACTAAAACCTCGTTCCCTTTACCCCTAAACGCTTCCAAAACAGAGAAAAGGAACGGATCTGAGCTTTTTGTTAAATTTAATATTCCGTAATTTGAGAAATCAGTACCAACTACACCCTCAACAGCTAAAGCGCCGTACATGTAAAAAAACGCTGAATCATTAGGAACTGTTAATGTGTTTGCAGTATATTTTGAGAAATCAATACCTAAACTGTATTTCAGTTGCGATATGTGAAAACATAAAACGTCTGAATCTCCTAAATTGTCTTTTAACCTATTATAAGCATAAATTAACGAGGGTACTCGCCCCTGATATAGTGTATTTTGCACCCACTCAATATTAGCTATATTTGATAATTTACTGTTAATTTTTGATATAATTGTAGTATCCGCATACTTATCCAAAACTAAAATATTCCTAAAATTCGGAGTTGTTGGATAAGTATTTGCAAAAAATACAATATTCTCAATATCAGAACTACCATCTACATGTAAAAAGGAAACTTGCATTTTTAGTAATTTTTAATGTTTATATATTTTTCGTTTCCATTTATGTTAATATTTCCAGAAGCAACAATATTTGACGTATTTCCATCATCATAAGTAATTGAGCTTCCGCCTTTATTTCCAAAATATACCGTCGCTCCACCCGGGCCGCCTGTTATACCTCCTGAATAATGTGAAGGAAGCATGCGAGGAATGTCCATACTTTCACTCGATAAAACAGGGATAAAATCTTTCCCATAAGCCCCAAAAATAGGTAAAACAGTCGTATCCTTTGTAAGTGTTAATGGATATTTTATATCCTGATTTTGTAGATCTATGTATTTTAACACATAACTCCCGCCGTTAAATTGTGTTACAAGCCCTTCATTAATTACCGTCCCGAAAGGATAATAACCCGGTTTAATTTTTGAGTAAAATTTTGTTGTATTTCTAAAATCTTCAATATTATACCAAACTCCCGAACCAGAAGAAATATGTGCATGGTAGTCCCAACGCATATTTAACTGTTCGCCCTGTATTTTCTTAATAGGAGTATCTAATAAAACACGCGAAAGCAATTTTTTGTCCGAACCATTACTCGAATATAACCCCGCTTCTGTATAAACCTTACCATCTGCTAAAGTTTCTAAATCTAACAAAGTCTCAAAACGAGCACGCATACCATTATCTAAAATGTTTTTATTCGTTATTTTTAATAAAACCTCGTTTTCTAAACTTGTGTTATCGATATCCGGTGCAGAAAGACCCGTACCAAAAGCGTAATATTCTGGACTTATTTGGGTATTTCCAGTAACCAAACCTGTTAATAAAGCCTTATACCCTTCACGTAAGATAAGGTTGCTTAATTCAGCAACCCTATCTTTATACTCAATTGTTAATTTACCGTAAAAATATACTTTATTATTTTCCATTATTCATTTCAATTTTATCACCAACACCGCCTACATCTTCAGATCTATTATCACTATTTATACCCGTACGCTCCGGTGTAATAGGACGACCACCACTTGCATCGTCAAAATTAAAGGAATTAAATGGATATTCATCAATAGTCTTTTCAGTAACGTTTGGCTTCCATTTATCAATAATTAACGTTGCAGTATCTTCCAACTTTGGAACGTCTGCACTGGCCGTACTCCACGCCCGTATTTGCAAAGATATTATATTATTTCCAATATTACTCTTCTTTAACGTAAAAATATAACGTTTCCAGCCGCCGTCGCTGTCTAAATCTTCAATTTTTATCCATTCTCCACCATCATTAACTTCTATAAATATTGGCGGTGTTGCAATGTAAAAAAATACTGAAACTACTAATTGTGTATAAATTCGCCAATTCATGTTAAAAGTCTTAGTGACAACTAAAGCAGAATTACCGATATCTAAAGTCGGAGGCGGTAATGTTAAAACTCCATTAAATATGATCGAACCTTCAAAATCTAATTCGTTCTGGATCGGTACTACCAAACCGCGGTACGGCGCTACACGCTCTAATAAACGAATAACACCGGCAACTTCTTCATCAAAATCACCAAAATACCATAATTTTTGCATATTACCCGGTACGGCGTACGAACGTTCTATAACATTTGGTAATTTTTTAAGCGGAGAAGTGTTATCAAATGTTAAATAATTCTCATCAACACCAGTAATATTATACTTTTCATCACCCCTTTTTGCAATATCCCCGGCCTTAATTTCATAAGCTGACTGATATAAAAAGAGGTTTACGTCTTTAGTCCTCCTTAACTTAAATCTCTTTAATTCTAATTTCTTCTTATCTTCATAAAAAATCTTTTTATTTCCATCTGATAAAAATTTATCAATCCACCATCTATTGGAAATATTAACATCTAGAAAAAAAGGATGATCTAAATCCGAAAATAGAATATCTGTTAAAAACCTATAAAAGAAATTTCTGCTTACATTGTGAGGAATGAAATCTCTGATGATTATTTTCGCTTTATCTATATCATTTGTTTTAACATATAATACAGAATAAGGCTCTATTTTAACACCGTAACTGGAATAAAAAGAACCATCAACCGAGAGGGAGCAATTTTCTCCATATAAATTTAAATAACCAATATTTGGGATATTTAACTTATATACATCGCCTGTGTGCTCTATTATAAAATAATCATTAATTCCAGAAACCTCTTTTATATTATACATTGTTGGAATAAAATTTGTGAAAAAATCACCATTACCCAACACCTCGGAATTTCCTACACTTAACTTTGATAATATAGTTAAATATTCATTCCATGTTGCAGAATCTCGAAGAAATTCCAAATATGGTATGTCAAAATGCCTTCTCATATTTGTATAATATTTCTTAATACAGGATAGGCCGAATCGCGGTCTGTTATCGTTCCTTCAATACCAGCCTCTACTTTGTCAATATTTAACGTTTTATCAATATTAACTACACCTGTATTATAGTCAATAGATCCTAAATTTTGCAAATAATACATGTAATCAGACGATGTTACGACCTTAACATTTGTATCTATTATTTGAATTATACGCGTATTTGAATCTTTAACAGCTGCAAACGTAATTCCTCCTTCTTTTGGCTTTTTTGCAGATAATACCTTTATCTCCTCGCCCTCCTCTAAAGTGAAAATTTTCTTAATATCAGAGGTCGGGTTTGCGTTATCCCCGGCAAATAGAATATCAGAAACCGAATAAACATCCAGAGCAGTACCGTTAAAAGCAGTTAAAATACAAATGTCATCTTTGTAAATACTTCTTAAACGTGTATTTCCGATTGTTGTCGTAATTGGGTGAATATACCCAATACCCATTTGATTCGATTTTGCTAAATCTTTGATAAAAGTCTTTGTTTCTTCATTCGGCTGGCCTTTGTTAACAATTAACAAAATTATAATCATTGTACCATGCAAAGAAACACTACCAAACGCAGAACCGCCCAAACCGAGAGTGTAGCTGTATAAATCGGTCTTATACACACTTTTCTTATCAGGTGTGAATTGATACACGGCCGTGTCCCACGAGGAGCCTAACGTCTCCACCCGCAAAAAGCCATCATCAAGCCACAGGAGGCCCTGTAAGAAAGAATTGCCGTCCGTGGTGGTAACTGTTAAGGTGCCGCCCGTTGAAGGCACCATAGGCGACACAGTACCCAAAAGAGTCTTTGCGATGTTTGTATTTCCTTTAAACTGATAGTCCTGATAAATTGCAATTTTATTACCTGGGAACTGGAGAAGTACCTGATCGCCCTTTTTGATAAAATGTGTTACTCCTTGCAAAGGCATCTGGTTTGGATAATATTTACTAACTCGTGTGAATTTGGAATCATAAACATACGAGAACTCACCATCCGAGGCGACGAAATCAGAACCGATTGCGAAAATATTGTTAAATACAGGTGATTGCTGATTTAACAAACCATAAATAAAACCATAATAGTCCCACGCAATTAAATTACCATTTCTGAAAAATTCAACGGAATTTTGCTTTAATTTAGAATATATCTGCTCGAGCGAACCGTTAACATCTATTGACAGTCTGAAATCTACCATCGCCTTCGGAGCAACACTCTTTAACTCCTGAACAAGTGAAGAAATCGTAACAGTGTCGTTTAATGTTAATTTTGTGTAAGATAACCTATCATCGATCCATTGTACCGTATTATTGCTATAATCTCCTGATAAAATAACATCAAAATAAACAGGTGTTCCCGGAATTATAGAATAATTAGTAATTACCTCGCCGAAAATGTATAATTCAGCTATAATATCGTCAAAATGTGTATCGCTAATAACCGCCGGCTTAACTGCAATCGTTATCAAATTTCCACGTGCCGAAATACATTTTGCGTCAATAACGTCTGGATAACTCCTAACAAATGATTCTACCTGTGCACGGGTCGCAATACTATTTTTTGAAGATATGTTTTTTAACATAGTAAAGCGAGCATGATGTAAATCTTCCTCTAAACCATCAAATTCTGAAATAATTTCATACGGATAACTATTATTACCAATGTCAATTAATTCTAAAGTTTGATCACTTCTCGAAAGAAACGTTACATCCAAATATGAAATTCTAAAACTATCTTGCATATTTGGAGATTTGATAAAAACATTTAACGAAAGATCCTCGCCACGTACCGCGAACTTGGATTTTACAGTTAAATAATCGTAAAAGTTTCGAAATTCATCAGTAAAAATTGTTGAATTATCCGTAACAATTACAGATTCTGTCATCGCGGTTTTTGGCAATTTTCCATAATATCGTGCTTTTTCGAAACTTTCAACTACCTTATAAAATGTAAATGCACCTTTTTGCCCTTTCGTGAAGGGAGCCACAGATAGGGTCGTTTCGTCTTTATTGTATAAAGATGTTGCTCTTCCTTGATACATCATAAAAGTAGCAATACCATCTTTGCTGATTTTTACATTTTCTATATTATAGTAGAATAAATTACCGACCGACGCCTGTAAATAAAAAGGCTCAACAATTAAATTTCTATAATTTGGATTCCCTGAAAAATCTACCTTAACTTTTATATAAGGAGGTCTAAATAAGTCAAAAGATGACTTACTATGATAGGATTGCAGCGAAAGACCTTTTAACGAAGCCGTCTGAGGAAAACTTTCACGTAATAGCGTACTATATGAAAGATCATTTAACTCTAAGGCATTTGCAGCGAAATTTAACAATTCGTTGCCTATGAAGCCACGTTTAAGATTTCTTGCAATTGGTGAATCCCAACGTTTGTTTAATTCATCTAAAAAATATTCTTTATCTCGCATTGTCTTTTTTATCCTCTAAAATGAACGTAAATTTAGACGTCGCTCCGGCGTACCTATATGTTAAATCTATATTCGGAAACTTAGATGAGTCTATATGTATTATTTGAAAATTTTCTAAAACAGATAAGGCACGCCGTATGCTATAATCAACATCTATATTATTTGACACATGTACCGAAAGGGAGGAACCTCGTGTAAAATCATGTAAAAAACTGCCAATTTCATTTAATAATAAAATTTTAACAGTCTGCTCCAATTCTTCACGACCTTCAACAAACCTTTCTGATTCTAAATAAAGTGGTAAATCCATATATAATAACTAATTAAATATATAGAAACTTAACCTTTTAACAACATTTCTAACTTTTCTAAACTTAACGTAATACCAGCAGTGATCGCAGGGTTAAAAGTTTGTTGAAAAGGCCCACCAATAGTCGTCGGCTGATTTAACAACGCTTGACGTAAAGTCTTCATAATATCATAAAGCGATGTTAATGTATTTTTTATAACTATTTTACCGTCCGTGTCCTCGATTATTTTTTGACCTTTCGGAGTCTTTAAATGTATATAATCGTCTTTTATGTGAATTTCTGTCTTATTGGGTGTGGTTATTTGTAAATCTTTCCAAAAACCACGTATTAACATTTTTTGATCAGATTCAATTTTCCACTCCGATTTACGCCCGTGGGCTTCGATCCATTTACCCGCCTCGTCGTCCTGTGTCTTAAAAATTACAGGTTCACTCTTTTTAGGATTCTTTTTCTCTTGAGCGTAATCTGGAATTTTACACATAATAAAGGCCGTGCGTGGATTGTAGTCCTGCATTACGAGTAAAACAATATCGCCTTTATCCAAATATAAACCATTTGCAACAGGTATTAACTCAGACGTATCTTCCCATAAATTCGGATGCTTTACCTTAACACGCTGATGTGGATCCTTTTCACAATTCGTCTCAACCACACACCGAAAAACATTAAAATCTCCTTGCATAATATATTGTTTTTTAAGTATTTTTATAAAACTGGGAATGAAATTGTTACTAATTCGTTACTTCCTTGACAGGCTTCAACCTCTGTAACCACCCCTTTAATATCTTTTGACTTTGGATGTAATTGCATAATATCAGCACACGAACCAACCGACACCGGGACTGAAACTCCTTTAGTATCCATAACAGTCTTAACAGACGTGTATTTTGATCTATTATACATATTTTGAGCTTCTAACTCAAGCTGATATGCTAATTTATCATTTGTTGTAATTTCTTCTAAAGTTGCAATACCGAACTTTTTTTCGATTTCTAAAGTATTCGTGTACTTTTCGCCGTCTTTATGTTGGATTATGTTATATTTCCCATGTACATAATTTGACCAAAAAACACTTCCTACATTTGAAATTGCTGTACCCGGTATCGAAACGACCGGCTCTTTATTGTAAACAAAATCCATATCAACTATCAAAATTTGACCATCTATCATCATGGTCATAAATACACCACCCGCGGATGTTACTTTTGTAGGCAACCAATCCATTAAATTAGTATATTTTAACTTTGGTATCTCGATGTATTTCGCAGGGAAAGTTCCAATATACGCTAATTGAAAACCATACTTCTTTAATATAGCTTTAATATCATAAACGCCTTTAATTGGAGAAAATGACTTTTTTAACGATTCAACATATTTCTCAGGGACGAAAGACGTTTTGATAAAATTATTACCAACTAATTCCCATCGGGTCGCGCAAACCTTACTGCTCCCGGTATCCGTTTTAACAGTTGCTGGGCCAAAAATTGCATAAGAAGCAACACACCATGCCTCTGAACACGGTAAAAATAAACTTTCTTTTAAACCACAAGTTTTTGCAGCTACATCTTTACCATCTATTTGAATTGTTACCATACGTCAATTCCTTGCAATTCTTGATAAGGTAAATATTTTAAATTTAACGTTGGCTCCATAAAAGCCCAATCATACCGAGGATTTAACTCGGCTAAATGTCTTTTATATTTTGAATTGTTAATTTTATAGATTTCAAAAATTTGCTGATTTATATTACTCGAATAAGATGCAATCTTTGTAGGTAAATCTATAATACTGTATTTTTCTTCTAAAACCATAATTAATTTACTAAACCTTTTACTAATACGTCCGTGGGAACACGTCCGTACATACATGTTAAATTTAACGAAATATAAGAAGGATACGTCTTTTTTCCGTCCAAAGTTACGGTTGGTGTGCCAAAACTTAACGTAACTCCCTGAATTAACACATTTTCAATTCTTGACGAATAATTTCCCTCGTCCTTGCTACCAAAATAAACAATGCAATTTTTTGTAACCTGTTCAGGAATTACAACTGTATAAATTTCTTTACTTGCCGTGTGAAGGTCAAAACCGGTCGTGCTCGATATAAAACCGATTAAATTTGCAGCGCCCTCTGTTGTAATACCTGCTAAATCTTTAATATACTCACTCGATGCCTGTGTAGATGCAGCCTTTAATTTTGATAAAGCATCTGCAAGAGATGCCCCCCGAGCAGGAAGGCAAATCTTTGCTAAATTCTGTAAAGGTTTCGTGAATGAATCAAGCCCCTTTTCAGGAATTAACGGTAATACACATTCAATAGTAAATGTTACCGGCTGCATTCCCATAAAGGCGTATTTTAAAGAATAATCGAAAAACGGCGCAGTGTTCAAAATTCTATTTAAACCAAACGCTACCCCGACGCTTGAATTTCCAAATTGTAACGCGTCTTGCATGTTACTTTGTATTGACAAATTATAACCATTTGTGCAAACTGCATCAAATCTATAATCTTCACATTTTATAACAACATGCCACGCGTTTTTATATGATTGTCTTATCTTCATTTTTATAATATATTTACATTCCTATATTCTTGAAACTTCCATAATTATTCGTAATATAGGTTGCATTCGAATTTGATACATTATTTACAGAAGAAACAGGCTTGTTTAACTCATCTTTACTTCCTAAATCAGGATCATCTTCTAATAAATCAGGTACATACGCAGGAACCTGCTGGGCGTCAACACCGTAATCACCCGGCTCAACCTCTTGAGGCTCCAAATCTTTAATATCCGTTTTTGCATTTATTGGCTCAATTACTGGTTTTGTAATATTCTTTAAAACTTCCAAATGCTTATTTATATCAGCAACCGGGTCAATTTTAACAGTACTACGTAAACCATGCTTCTCCTCTAATTGTTCCAAAGATAATGGAAAGTTTTTACCTAATACCACACTTTCAAAAGATTCAACAGGTTGCCCCGTAGCATTCTGATGCTCAACGTACCTTTTATAAAAATCTTCAAAACGTGTATCATTTTGCAAAGAAGCCTTATAATCATTGGCCTGCTTTTCTACCAAACGGTCTAAACTATTTTTAAGCTCCTTTTGACTGTCGGTGTTTTCTTTTGTTGCTTCCGTATTTGCATCAACAGTATCTCCAATATTTTGATCAAATTTCATATTGTCAAGTATTGAATCACCGCCCGTGAAAGGAGTACCGCCGCCTGTCATATACCGCCCTACATTAGGAGCATTTGCCTGAATGCGATCCCAGTAATACGCAGAGCGTGCGGTATAAATATCTCTTACACCTTTTTCACGTAATTTTTTAGCAAAAGCGACCTCATATTTTCGATTTCCATTTTGTGATATTTTATCATATCCCTGACCAGTTTCAATATAATTTTGCTCCTCAGCCGAAAATAACGTACCGTAAGCATATTTGCCCCTTATCCCCTCTAATTTGTGAATAAGTTGCCTCGGAGAATCTTTGGTAATATCAACCTCCCAATGGCCTGAAATCATAGCAATTTTTGCTTTTGCATAATCCATTGGACTCTTAAAATTCTTAAAAAATGGATGAGATTTTTCAACTTTATCACCGGCCTGTCTACCTTCTGATGGATTCTTAGTTGTTATATTTCCATAATTATAACTACCAATAATTGCTTGACCACCCCCCGTCTCCTGGACGTCCATTGCAATAAGCGTCTGGCGAATGTCATCTCTTTTAACACCTACTTCATAATATACACGATCCATCATTCGCACAAAATCACCAAATTTATTTTTTGGGAAATAACCGGGTACGCCACTATAAGGATGACGCGTACCCGTATATGCTGACGGATCCAAATTTGGAATCGTTTGCTGTGAGCTGCCCCCACCAAAGCCCGTCTGGGCGCCTATTTCGGCTCCTGTGTACCCGGCGGCACTTTTCATCATTAGCATTTGTTGATTGTCGTACGAGCCGCCGGTGGACGTGTAGGAGGATGTAGAGGAGCTTGACGACATTGGCTCGGTTGAAGTACTTAACAAATCGCGGCGCATTATACCAATACCTGGTTGAGATTGTATATTATTGCTAAAATCTACACCGGTTTCCTTTTTTTCCTGAACACTCGCGTAAGATACAGGTTTTAATAAAAAATCAGGATCTTTTGAAACATCAATTATCGCAGATGCCTGTTTTTTCATATTTTCAGTAATACCACGTGGATATTGTGTATTTGTGTATCTTTTCGCTTCAACGTCACTGTTAAAATACTTTCCATCATGTGGAACGAATTGGGCGTACATTCCATCTGATTTAACCAAAACAGTGTAATCTAAGATAGTTGCATTTTTTGCAACTTCTTTAGAAATTAAATCACTTAAATTTCCACCATGACTCTGATATTTTCGTGAAACGGCGTTAAACATATTTGTTAAAAACGACGTACCGAAACTTGCACGCTGGCTTTTTGAGGCTTGGATAAGCTCTTTTAACACACTCTGGTCACCGGCCTTTACCCTATCTTTCCGTTTTCCTAAAAAACTATGAAGAAATTCAGTAGCTTTATCCAAAAGATACAATTTCTCCTGCTCCTTACTGGCTTCAGCAGCACCACCCACAGCTGTTACATATCTATTATCTAATGGCGTATAATTCAAAAGTCTCGGAAAAAAACCTTGAGGAACTATATCTTTCTTAAAAGCTACTTCTTTCCCATTAACATTTAAATAGTAGTTTTTATCATCTTCACGTGTAGCTTTGTATATTTTACCATTATACAAAACATTTGCGGAATTTTTAATACCTACTCTCCACCCGGACGATTTTCCACTTTCGCTCATTTCGTCACTATATGAAGCCTCAAGAGCATTTGACACACTTTTGCCATATTTAAAAGGTGCCATAATTTGGAAAGGATTTGGAAATTTTGAATCTCCAACTAATTCTGAAGGTTGGTCAATTTTACCATTACCGCTCTTAAAAAGTTGTGGAAAATGTGAAGTTAAAAAATTTGAAATAAAGTCAATTTTTCGTGTAAACAGTGAACCGGTTACTGGATCATGTACTTTTATTTCTTTTATAGCACCTATTGACAAACCTATCTGAGTGACAACTTCACCAACTTTTGAAACCACCTCACCCAAAGAGGCTACAATTTTGCTACCTAAACCATCAAGACCTCCTAAAATATCAGATCCTAATCTTTTCAAAAGATCCCAAAAGAAGGCGCGCCCCTTTTCAGAGAATAAGGAGGCCGCAAACATAGCACCCAGACCACCAAGTGCTACATTTTCAAAAGCTGGTAATTTACCTTCTTTTAACTTTTTTAAGTTTGTTACTACACTATCAAAACCGTGTTGGATTGCATGCTGCACGGACGCAAGAGTAGCCCCCGGTATTCTTGTTAACGAAGCAAAACGAGATGAAACAGAATCTAATGCGCTGCCAATCGCCGAACCGATACGACCCGGACGAAAGTTTATACTCGGCATTGAAATACCTCTTAAATTAGGTAATTTCATACCTCGTAAATTTGGTAATTTTAACGAAGGGAGAGATGAATCACCACCCTGCTCCAGCTGCTCTTCTTCACTTAAATTTACATTTTCTACATTTTCTTCATCTATTACTTCCTCATAAGGAATGTTTATGACCGTTTTGCCGTTTTTGAAATTTTTGTCTTTCAAAAACTGATCGCGCAGATCCTTAACTCTTAAATCTTGCTTCTTTTTTGCAACAGTTGTAACTTCACGTTTCTTTGGTAATAAGACCTCACCATACGGAGAAATTGCTGTACCTACATTATTAACTTTTTGTGGTAAATTATTTTCTTTACCCATAACAGCAGGAACTCCACCATAAAGATCATTTAAGTCAAGAGTTGCTAATTCCGAGCAAATTGCTAAAATTTGAGCTAATTCTGCACGACCTTTCGATATATTCTCATTTACAGAATATACACTTCTATTAACATCATCAAATATCTTAACATTATTTAACGTACTAAATGTACGTAAACTAACAGCATTTTGATATTCTACATCTTTTCTGTTATTTGGATTATCGCGTAAATTAATTAATTCACGTACACTGTCCAAACCTAATAAATTTATTTTTTCGTAATTTGTATTTAATGCCTTATTTACAGAATCAGTTAAAACATTTATGGCGTCAACAGATTTTGCGATTTCTTGAATAAGTGAATTTATCTCAAAAGTCTGATCGGCTTTCGCTTTTTCATACTTGGCTACCAAACTTGTCAAACTTCCCAAAGATTCATCAATGGCTTTTTTTGATGTTTTATTTTCAACATTTAAATTATGCTGCATAACAGCGTCAAAACCCTTTATTAAGTCATTTTGACTCTCTTTTTGCATTTGTACAAAATCGCCAAAGGTTATCAAATCTGATAACCTTTGCGCTTTATTTAATGAATCTCTATCACTGTATTTAACAATATTAGCCATTTGAGTTTTGTTTGGTTATATGAGCATTCAGAGCGTCAATATATGCAGAATATTCTGGTAGTGTAAAATTCATAAAATCACTATATCCTAAATATTTTGATAATGCTACATGGTTTGCAATTACTTTAGTCATGTCAAAATCTAACAAACTACCATCTATTGGATAATTAACTAATAAATCTCTTTTACATTTATCACATGTTACCCTGTCCGAAAGACTTAAACCATGTGGATAAAATTCTTGAAAAGCAATTGCCATCTGGACGACCGTAAATGGTAAATCTAATACACTTTCAACTTTTTTAGGATCTAACGAATCAAATAGGCAAACTGATGTTAAGGCTTTCTCCTGTATTAACTGATAAGCACTTTGCGGCTCTTCCTTATTATCTAAATCAATATCATTTAACACATCAACAGTATATTCCGAAATGTCAATAAAATCTTTTGCTGATAAATAACGGAACCGATAATGACCACCTGCTACATCTCTTTCAACAATTGCAGGGTACTCTTCTTCACGACTTAACCTAATAGGCTCAACCAATGTTAAATCAATCGCACCTTTTATGATTTTACCACATTCACATCTAATTGTGTATTCGAATTTGTTAAAAGTCATCGAAGCGACGCCAATCATAAATAAAAACTGTAAATCGCTCAATGTTATTTTTTCTAAATCTGCATTTGTTGTATCTCGAACAAATTCAGACATTCGAGTAAGAGAGTATTTTGAATAATCTCTAACTTTATTTAATACTGACAATGTTGGAGCCTTCATCTCAACGGAATAAGTCCCTAATAAACCATTTGAAGGTACGTAAACTTTCATAAAAACTAAATATTTAACGGTGAAGGAAATTTTGGAACACTCGTATCAGGTGTTTTATCTTCTATTTTAAAATCAATATCTTCAAAAGCAAAATTAAATGAATATCCAGCCAAACCGGCTGATGTCTGAAAACCGCGGCGCATGGGACGCTCCATATAACAATTCACAAAAGTTGCTGTAAAGTTAGAAGAAAAATTAAATATAACACTATGTTTAGGAACTTTTGTAATATCAAAAAGACCATTATTTAACTGAGCCTCGTAACATTTCCAAAGATTTTTTGTGATTTCCTCAGTGTTAAAATCCCAGTAAGATATGGACATATTTTGGAAATCTTCAATATTCGGAACTACACCGCCCTTCGTTTTATCATATTTAAACGTAATATCTGGCCCAAAGTCCGAAACGTTTTGAATTGTTGGAATTTCATAAATACCCTCCCAGTCCAAATAAACGTCAAAATGGTATTGGGGCTGTGCACCATAACCTTTGCGCAAAGCCTCCATTAAAATTGTTTTCTTTTGGTTAAATAACGCAGGTACGGTAGTCGCACGATCTATCATACCCTTTAGGTTTTTTAACTCACCATCTAAGACACTTGAGTAAATATTTTGAAATTTGCTATTCATGTTAATTTTGTAGCAACTGCTAAAATTGATGAACGTATTACATGACTATCTGCCGGGGTTGCTAATTCGACTATATTATTATATATAATATTTAACGTTCTTTCCATGTGCTGTGTCGGCGTACTCATATTATAAGTCATTGACGAATAATTCCTAACAAAACAATCTTTTAACACTGTTACCGATGAAGAAGGAATCGATTGCTGTATAGGCGTTATATACATATCAAAAAGAGTGTTAAAACTAATCATTTGATGTAACATTGTCATCAATGTCTCAAATTTAACACCGTGCGACGCACTTTCGTAAAAAGTAACAGGTATTTCTCCGGCTGTCTTAATATTGTATAAATCCGGAATTAACAAACTATCACCTTTGTACGGTATTTCCAAAAAAGACTGCTCGATCGAAGGAAGGTTAAAAGTTTTAACTAATAACGCAGATAAAGGTATTCTTGGAATTAGGCAGATAAATTCATGGGTGGTAGCAGGCATGCCACCACCCAGACCAACAGATTGAAATAAATTAATCTTCCTTGACATATTAAATATGTTAAGAAGGAGCGAGAATGTTAATATGTGGGAGGAGACGTCTCACTATCAATATCCTGAATCCAATCGTAAGAAAACGTAATATTCCATAACCAATGTTGAGTCGCATTCGATGCACTTAAATTAACATCTGCCGGCCCAACCATGAAAGCACCCATCAAACGCCTTCCGAACAGTTTTTCAGAACCATTAACATCTCCGTTCATTGTACGCGCGTAAACCTCAATATCCATCTTATCACGCATACTCCAAAAGTGAAAAGTACCAGCGTCCTGCGTGTACATGGTGCGATATAACGCCATGTAAGCATCCCTAACTTTCATTAACTCACCCTCTGGCATGGTACACTGCCACTCCCCGCCGTTTGTAGGCAATGAAGGAAATTTAACACGCTCACCCTGAAAGTACTCCGTGTAATTTTGCATCCTTTCACTCGGGAACGGGAACTCAGTTGCTAAAATTTGAATATCCTTTAATTTAGGAATTACAACAATAGCGTTATGAGTATTTAACGGATGCCCAATCTGACTTGTAAAAGTTGATAATTTATGTGACATTGTAAAAACTCTTATTATTTAACTTGTAATAACTCAGCATTAACAGTATCATCGAAAGCAGAAATCTTAATTCTGATTTTTTCGATCAACGAAACAAAATGGCAGAAAATATCAATATTTAAGATTCGCTTGCCATTTGTATCAATATCCCTGTTATTAGCGTCGTTGCAACGGACGAACGAGTCTGGATTCAATGCACCGTCTGCAATTAACCTATTTAAATCAGCCTGAATGTTATTTTGCACCATTGTACGCTTATTTGCAGTGTTACCCGTGTGAAGGGCGTCCATAGCAACCTCATACACATATCTTAAAATACGTTGAGTTACACGTGTTACATTTGCTTTTGCAAAATAACTTTCTTTTCTTGAGTACATTGTGTTAAAACCCCAAAGACGCGGCCCGTTAATAGAGTTATAAATTCCATTAATACCTAACTTACTCATTCTCATTACCTCTTTTTCAGTAAAAGAACGGAATAAAGTCGTACGGAGTGAACCCCAAGAACGTCCAGACGGCACCTGATTAACATTTACTTGATTAGCTACATTTGCATAAGCACCTGCAAGGAAACCGATACCATTAGTAATATAATCAATACCACCTAATTTAAAAACCTCGCTAATGCAGTGAAAATATGTATTTTTTTCTCCAGCAATAGAGTCGTAATAATTTTTAACCTTTTCCTCACTCCACTCAGCGGCCGTCGGATAACCCACCAAAGCACAGCAATTTAACCTTTCTTCAGCAATTTTTGCAACTAAAGAGGCTTCCGTCGCACTCGTCGTGCCCGGGTCGATGAAAATCGAGGATGTTGACATTTCCAAACTGTCAAAATATTGTGTATAACCTTGACACAATTTTTCAACTGTTAATGCCGTTCTCGATTCTTTAGTAATTTCAATTACTTTTTCAGTCGTAATCGTTGCAAAAGCAGCGTTAACTTTTTCATAATCAAACTCGGCATCGAAGTATTTAGTAGCTTTTAACTTACTTACAATATCCCAGTCCATGCCGTCTACCGTACGACCCTTTGCAATCGCCCCCACAACCTGAATAATCGGATACTCCGTATTATCCTGCTTTTTAGTAGCCATTAATGTTACTTGAATATCCGTATCACCAGCAACAGCAGGAACCGGTAATTTAGCAATCTTTATAGAAACTTTCTTATAAGCGTTATTGTAAAGATCTGGTAAATCACCACGGTATTTTAATGTAATTACACCAACAGCATCCGTGGCCTCTGCCATTGACACTTCTTTGATTCTATCTGCTACAATATCTGTAGCTTTGATAACACAAGCAAAACGTTCCGTGTCCGTTTCTGGAATACGTACCACCTCAATCATAGACAAACCCCCGAGGAAGGCACGATAAGCATTTATCCAAGAATCACTCATTTTAACACCATCTAACAACGGATACATATCCAAAAAGGTGTCAATATCATAGTAACCGATTTTGCTATCTACACCCCACGGATGTGTGATGCAAATTCCTCCAACGTCTAAACCAGACTGTTTGGAGTAATCTGTTAAATCAGCAAAACGAATTTCAAAATTACTTCTCATTTTCCTTATTATTTAATGATTTTTTTATTTCCTTAACTAAATTGCTAAACTTTGCACGATTTTGCTCATTTAACATATTTTCATAATCACGCAAATTAAGAGTTTTAAACTCTTCAAGCGTTACAACTTTATCTTCTTTTAACGTTCCGTAATACTCTACATAATCTTCATTAATTCCCTTAATTATTCTATAATTAAAACCGGGAACAAACGCAGAAGTCGCGTAATATGTTTCTTTTTGTAAAGTGTAAGTTTCTGAAATCTTTCCAAAAACAACCGATATAAACGCAGCCTGTGAAGGAGATAGACCTAAACCTAATAATTTTTTGACTAAATCGTCCATAAACTTATCTTTTTATAAATATATAAAAACAAATTAACTATTTATAAATTATTTCGTAATTCGCCTTGCTCGCCCTTTCCATAAATTGTCTAATTCGTACCATTTCAATAATCGGTAAATCTAAAACTTGTAAAATTAACAATCTGCACTGAAAATAAAAAGAAACAGCACGACAAGCTCCACGTGTATCAAAATTTGACCTATCCTCGTCCATTGTTAAATCTACAAAACGCAAACCGACCTTAAAATCATCATCACCAAACCAAGGAAATTTAACATAAGGATTGTCATTGTATAAAACACGGATATAATCTCGGATACTTATCATTTCTACACCCCGCTCAACAAATACTTTTAACTTATACACAAAGTCCGCAGGGTAAATTTTACAACCTTTTAACTCTGAATCGTCCTCAACAGATACACCCCAAACAAAGTTAAAACCTGTTTGATCTTCACGTGTGACTAATACCGATGGATATTTGATACTTTTATCACCCCACTCAAACGATTCTTCACTTTTCGCCCAAACTACCTGCCGAACATTTGGAACTAATAACGGAATATAAGACTCGGTAAGGGCTTTATCAAATAAATCTTGCTGACGTATAATTTGCATAACTTAACCTGCATAAACTAAAACATCTTCACCTATATCAGTATATAACGTCTCTTGCTTTTTCCTAAAATCTTCCAAAGACGATAAATCAATATCACCCTCCTCGGTATTTAACTTAATACTCGTTAAATAGGATATTTCCTTTGCAGCCATTTTTTCCAAAATATACGCCTTAACATATTGACCGCGTACGCCTTTGATTTTGTCAATTTCTTCTAATTTAACACTTCTTGCATAAGTTACGCGTGAAGGGAAATACCTTAAATATAATAAACGTAATTGTTTATCATAATTCCATTTCACATATCCATTGCCCTGTGAGTACAATTCCAAAATAACGTTAAGAATTGCCTTTGTTCCTTCTGGCATGGTATAATTCATGGTGTTTACAGTAATTGTCTCAATTATCTGTAAATTGTGTGAAAGATCATCTAATGCTAATTCTACTAAACCGTTAATGTCTGCTAAATTGGGATCACCCCATATAGAAATAGCTTTCGGTAAAGGATATTCTAAAAATAATTTCTCTACAAACGTCATATTGCTAAAAAATAAAAAAAATAAGGCGAGCGATTACCCGCCCGCCCTATTCGCACTCAAAAACAATATATAAACGAATTAAATATTAGGATCTAAGTCCATCGTCACGACTGCTTTAGGTTTGTCAAAATGATTAGCAACCATTGACACAAAGCCCTCCTGCACGGTCGCATTAATTACAATCGGATCCGTGGGCGCAATCGGTAAATAAACACCCATATAATACGCGGCGTCGTACCACTGAGTGCCCCTATATGTCATAAAGGCTTTATTATCCGGCAACTGATTATCATAAAATACCGTATATCTACCAATTGAACCATGCTCGCGCGGCCCGAGGAAGCCCGTATCATTACCACCCTCAACAGGCTTATAATTTCCTAAAATTGAATCAAAATAGTTAATCCAATTATTTCCGGCTACGATAACATTTCCTTGCATACGGCCGCTCTCAACAGCAACCTTCATGGAAACATTATTTAACTTCTTGAGGAAATCTTGAACCTTAACATCAAGAGCCACAGCAGGTGTTGACAAAGGTGAAATCGTCACATTTCCACCAGCAGCATTACTGTACATATCATCCAAAATAAATCTAACTTGATGATCGTACATTTCATTTAACACACGGGTCGTAACGTCCTCCTGAATGCCGGTGCCGAATTGTGTCTTTCTCATAAAGTCTGCAAATACAGACCATTTTGCAGAAAGTAACCACGGAGTCGCTGTCATTTGGATACGATCAACTTCCTCAACTAAAGTTGGGATATTTTGATCGGTTGCGTTTTCGATGTTCCAAACATACGAAGCTACTACCTTCGTCGCGGTCGTTCCATGTACCGTAATAATACCCGTAACTACATCAACATCAACAGTGGCGCCGCCGCCGGTAAATGTAGCCTTTGTCCCTGTCATACCCGAGAAAACGCACGTTTTTGCAGTACCATCTGTTACCACAAATTTGGTCTTTGCACGCTCGAGATCACCCATTAAAATATCTTGATATTTTAAAGCGCCCTCTAAATTACCCGAAGAAGTCACTAAATCACCAGGATTATTTAGCTCTTCACCGAAAACGTGTCCGGTCGGATATTCGCCGTAAATAATTCGACTTCCTTTGGGATTCTCAACAATATGACCCTTGCCTACACGTCCCTTTGCAGTGCCGGTTTTTAACGTAGATCGTAAAATAAATGCTACATCTTGATCCATATCCTGCACGGAAATCAACTTCTTTAAAGGGAAGTTTGGATACCAAGCATTGTAAAGCGGCAAAACATGAGGAACAAACGGACCAAAGCTCGGGGTCGTCATTCCCATACGGGTATCTGAATCTCGTACTTTAATAGGATTTGAGATATATTCACCAAAATTCCGTAAAAGACCAGACTGAACCTTGCGATCTGCGATCTGCTTTAACTCTTTGCAAGCATAAGAGTAGCTCCCACTAAGTCCTCTATCACTTGTTAAATATTTTTCAGAATCTGAAACTCTATCAAGTAAGAACTTATCTACATCAAAATTTTTTGAAATTGAAATATTCATATTTTGTATAATTTTTCTATTTGTTAATCTTCATCACCGCCTTTTTCAGCCTCCTCGGCCTCACCTTCCATATTATAGGCCACAGTTGCTAAAATTTCTACAACATCGTTAATTACATCAACAGGCTCCTGATCGCCAATTGCAAGCTCTTCCTTTAACGTTTCAATACCTTCTTCAGCAGAGTCGCTAAACGCACGGACTAAACGCAGACGACACCGACGACGAGCGTCTGAAATATTTTGAGAATCATTAAGATTTGAATTTCTTGAAGGTCTGCGCCGACTAACAGTTCCACGTCTTTTATAACTATCCTGCAACTTTTTTAACTTAAATCTGCCTCTTGCGATCATTTTATCAATAATGCGTTGCGTTTCGTCTTTTCCTGATGATGTTGCAAAGACTCCGCGCGCCCCACTAATAGCATCCTTAATCTTCATAATTTATTAAATTTTATTGAGTTTTATTATGTTTCGTTTTTGTCTATAACAATATATAACTGTTAAAAAGAAATGCGAGAAAAAACATTTTTTAGCTCCGACATTAAAGAGTCCATATCCTTAATAAGCCCTGTTTTATGTAAATTATCCACACACTTATCGCGCTCACCGTACATGGAAACCAATTCTGTTAAATGTGATAAAATTTTATTTGAATCAGTTACTTTAGTCATTCTTAACGTTCCAAAATTTGGACGCCTTACTATATCCCACGTTATAAATTCGTAACCATCTGTGGGAATATATGGACTTACTGAATCTGTTAACATATCACCATAACCGCGCGTGGAAACACCCACAGGAACATCAACATCTACTAAAGCCTTCAAAATATTTCCCAAAGGCGTGTTAAGAATACCAAAACACCCGTACGGGTTATTATCCTTTAATGTAACACTTTTTACAAAATGTGAAGCCTTATCATAGGGAGTAATATCATAAGCAATATCGTCCTCCGGGTGTTCAATAGTTCCTAAACATTCTCGAGAGGCTATTAATTCCTTAACATTTGGCCTACTTAACACTTCTCGCCAGAAATCAGCCTTATACCGATAACCATTAGGAGAAACCACCTCTGATTCCGATAAAATACCACCTATTATTGGGATATTTTCACCTGATTCGGATGTTATCGAATCTTGAACCCTGAATTTTGTCCTATAAACAGTTTTTACTAAATCCATTGATGCTGCGTTTGTTTAATATATAAAAATAAGTAAACTGATCATAAAATATTATATCCGTTTTCGTTCCGTTCTGGATAAACTAATAAACGCTGTATCGAATCGTTAAAACGATTTACAGGTGCCGCGCGCGAAACTGTGTATAAAACACCCCCTATAATAATCTGATCATCGTGATTTAACAAACGTGGTAAATCTGTGGATGTTAAAAAAACAACAAAAGGCTGCTTTTCTAAAATATCCGTTAACGTATCCTCGTTATCCATTAGGAAAGAAGCCTGCAAATATTCGGGATCGGCGTATTTCGAAATTAATAGCAATTTTTTCATTCGCTTCTCTTCCTTAACATACGTATCACGATAGTGATCATACTCTTTTTTGTTAAAAATCAATTCGCCCTCCTGACTCAAAGCGTGAAATTTTATGCGTATATCCCCCATAACACGCCTAAAATTATTTAAATGCTCTACACGGGACGAAATTAACCCCTGTTTAACAGCTATTGACGGCATCTTCCTTTCTATTAACAGTTCTTAATCTTGCACTCTTATCTCGATAACCAGCATTTTTAGTATAATAATTCGTAACACCCTTGCTAATCTTTCGAGACGTTAATGCCTGTTTTGATAATGATTTACTTTTTTGCATTTTCTTTTTTTACTCTTCTTGCGTTTTCTACCGAATCCTTAACAATACCGGCTGTTTTTAATTTTTTAGCAACCGTATTTGCAATAAATGGATAAATCTGTAAAACAACGTATAAATGTTTGCAAACGTAACCGCGCTGGGAGGGTTGCCTAACTTTTGGATACCTATTTTCACGCATTAAACCATAACCTTGTCTCCAAGCATAATATTTATATCCCCAATAATGCCACGCAGGACACGTGCAGCTAATTTTTAATGTTGAATTACGTAAAGCCTTATCTAAACCTTTCGTTGCTAATACAGGACTCATGCCCCTTAATTTGGCTTCCTTTTTTTCTGCTGACAATAATTTGCTATTTGCAACCATTGCTCGCATATATTCCATATCTTGATGTTCCTGTAAAGATGTTATTTTTATCCTTTCTTCATAATATACACCTTTTCTGGTCGCAGAAAGAGTTTTAAATATTAATTCAGATTCATCATACTGTATTGACACTAATTGCGTGCCCGTCAACTGACGAGCACGCTCCGCTACACGTAAAAATTGCTTTTCACTGAGTAAATCTTTATACCTTTTTTTACTTTGCATAAAATTCTACTTATTGTGAATCTTCGTTATTATCGAAATTTAACTCTTGTGGTTCCGAATCTTCGTCTATATTTGGCAATTGTGGGAGATCTGAATCATTGTCTGATTCTAAATCATTGTTATTAAATGTATTTGTTCCAAAACCTTCACTTCCTATTTCAGGCTCCTCGCCGTCCTCATCACCAAAATGTACTTTTAACGCTTCTTTCATTTTCGAAACCCAATTATCAACAGATTTAACATTTGTAGTTGCCGAAAATAACGTTTGTACAGAATCTAATAATTTTAACGCAGTTTGAAGATCCTCCGACGAGGAGAAAAGCTGCCAAGCCGTGGATGTGAAATCAGTCGAAGAATTTAGAGCATTTAACAGTTCATCAGTTTCTGAATTTGGTATTCTTGTTAATTTGTATTTTAAGTCAGATTTTACCAAATTAGGTATATCTTGAACGAACTTATTAACCGTATTTTCAATTACAGCAGAAATTGACTCTATTAACTTAGAATACCTTAAATCAGAACGAATAAGTGACACGGCTGTATCACCTAAATTTTGTGTAAAATCTGCGTAATTCTTAGGAAACCTTAACCCCATGAACAATTTGGATAATACGTAATCTAAATCTGTTAAATTACCTATATCCATATTCGGAGTATGTTCCTTTATGTCAATATTTCCAACTCCTCTATTTGTTAAAACTACCGGTATATCATCATTGAAATAATCATTAGATGTTAAATCGATAGATTCAGCATTAATTTTTCCACTAAACTCATTAACCAAATTTTGCTCATCATCACCTTGATGACGACCAACCTCTACCTGCGCGACCCTAACAATTCTTAACTGTGATCGCAAACGCTGTATTTGTTTCTCGATAAATGCTAAATCACGAGCGGCCTGTAAAGCATTTTTAAATTGTATGCCTACCGGCGTAATTCTTAATAAGTCAGATGATAACCCATTTATTTTTGTGGTCTCTTCACTTAAACAACTTTTATCATAATATACAAAACAGAGACAATCACGAAGCCGCTTCTGATCTTTATCAAAAACTATAAAATCTAAATTCTTATCCAAATAAATGCTAACCTCGCCTAAATAAGGATAAAAACTAAAGTCGCCCGTCTTATCGTTAAAAATTGTCTTATATACTGAAAAGCCCTGTTTGCATAAATCAGTGGCCGCCCAGCGGACTATGTTATTTAATGCTAATGTTAAATTATTGATTCGTTCACGTAACGAACGTCCTACTCGTTTGTGAGAGGACGCAAATAACGGCGCCTTACCGATGCAAACGTCGTCCACAGTCATTGACACGATCGTGTCTAATAAGCCCGCCACAGAGGGCGGGATGGCGGCGTCGTCCAAATTATTCCCAACGGTACTTGTACCTCTTAACCCATCACCCGGCCTCCGCCCTGTTCCGTTTATAGTCCCAGTTTGTACATCATACTCACCTGGTTTTCTTAACATATTTAAGTTAACACCGAGCCAACGCATGATGCTGGAGCCTAAACCCTCTAATCTGTTCATTTTCTAAAATATTATCAAAAAGCGCTTAATAACCGCGGCGCCTGCGCTCTAATTCGATACGGATCCGATCCTCCCGTGTTAACAAACGCTCCTCTAAAAGTGAATTTACCTTAACAACCGATGTAAGATTACCCCGGCGGCGGTTAAGTTCATTCCGAATCGCTATCTCCTCAGTTGTGAAATTTCCAAAATTTGGAATCTTGGGAGGAAAATCATCATTAACATTTTTAATGTTAACATTTCCAGATGTTTCTAAAATATCCATACTTTGAAAATAAACATTGTTTTTAGATTCGTCTTCTTTGATTTCTTTAGTATTTTCACTTACTTCTTCTGTAGGCTTTTCGTCTTCCTTAACAGTTTCTTCTACTTTTTCAGTAGCTTCTTCCGAAGGTTTTTCCTCTTCTTTCAAATTGTCAATTCTTTCAAAAATTAACTCTTTAACTTCTTCACCTAATTTAAGACTTACCTTGTATTCGGTATCCGAGCGCTCAACCTTAAAAAGTGTATAATCGTCAAGATTGGGAATATCTAAATTTATTGAACGCGTAATCGGAAAACCTCCACCTGTTAACACAACGGACTTATCCTCAACATTATTAAATAAGCCAAATTTCTTAATATTTACAACTCGTACAAACATAATATTTCTTTATTTAATTTTTACAAATATATAAAATTTTAACGATAACCGAGCTTGTGAAGCATTTTTATAATTTGTGATGAACTTACTACATTATAATCACTCTTTTTTTCAAATATATAAGATGTATTTTCTGTATAAACATCTGAAAGAAAGTATGCACCTACTAAAGATTGAAAAAGGTCATCAGAACCGCCCGCCGGCTTCACGACGCGTCTACGTTTCAAATCGTGCATGGCTGATTCTATTTCTTGATGAAGCTCTCTAATATATAACATATCAAAAGAACCGTCAACAAGTCCTTTCATCCAATGTAAATGAAATTGATCGGAACTATCAATCGATAACCTAATATCCTCTAAATTTAACATTTCAGCTACCTCCTGCCGTAAATATTTCGATTGAAAGTTATCAGTTCCAAAAGCCTGTATATCTACATGACCTCCAATAAATTGCATAAAATTGAAAATTTTAGAAATTCTGGTCTCTCCCGGAGGAGCCGGAGGATTGATTGAAAGTGTGAAAATATGTGTATGTTTTCTAACTTTTGCAGTCGAATCATTCCGAACGCATGAAAAACCACCCGGGTCGCCCGTCAAACTTAAATCAAAAAAGAATGAATGTGGGCGCTCAGGATATTGTATATTTTCAACATTAACAAATTCTTCTAATTCTATATCGTCTAAATTTGACAATTCATAAGAAATACCATCAAACCAGCCCGAAGGATTCGCCCGGTAACTACTTCTAATAATTTCAAGATTCGTAACAAACCTGCCCTCTACCTGTGTCGGAATACCCGCATGATTCTGTAAACCTAAATTAAAATTAGTTAAAAATACAGGTCTTAACGTTTCTGGAACTTCTATGAAATATTTGGAATATACCTCCGGCAAGTCTTCCAAAGAGTTAAAACCCATGCGACGTATTAACGTTTCTTTCTCTTTTTCATTTTCAACAAATTGTGGAGATATTGTTGATGTTCCTATAAATGCTGTAAATGTTTCTTTTGAGTAATTTTCAGGATGTATCTTATAATTAACAGACGTTACAATAGCCGCCCGCGGGTTATTCGATACGATCGCTTTTCTTTTTTCAGTAAAAGAAGTCTGAAAAGATGCTGACGAAACCAAAATCGCAAAAGCCTCTGAACCGTCTTTGCGCATAAAACGCGTAATTTGACGGTCTATCAATTGTGAATAAAGCCTGGCTACATCTTCATATTGTTCAACAATTCCAGTACCTACACCGTTTCTAAAATTACTTTCATCAAGCAAAAAACCTATAACATTAAGAGATATTTGATGATTGTCATTTGACGCGGGAATAATACTAATCCCACGACTTAACCTAATTTCACTATCGATCTTTTTATCTCTCGGTGCATATTTTTGGAACCACGGCGAACGGTCTATTAAACGACGCATTACACCGAAACCAGAGCGCTTTGCACTTGCTAAAGAAACGTTAAAATAAAGCACATGAAGCTCAGAAACTTGAGAGATCTTTAAATACTCAAATAGATTTGGAATTGTTAATAGTTTGTAAATTCTGTAAAGTGAATAAACAATTCCAAATGTTGTATTATGTGAAGTTATCCCATTTGCGCGGTACGCATGTGACCCCGGTACATTAACATCAAATAACTCTGCATTTCCGTTTTTTATTTCTTTAACACTTACTAATGTGAAATCTGGATTATTTGTAGTCCGTGCTGGCTTTTCTAAAACTAACAAAGATTCAGAAATGTTTGAATGTACACCCCAGGCGTTTAATATATATTTTGTAAAAAGTAGTATATCTTGAGTGAATTTCAAACCATACTGCCTTACATATCTTTTAACATCGATCTGTTTAATGTTTTCACTATCGTTAACTTCTAACCAATTATGTAATAAAGCCCTAACAAAGCCACACTGTATATCATAAGTAGCATTGTATAAATAATTAATAACATTATCAACAGACGGTATATCGCCGAGAATCTCCTTTAATATGTCAAAATAGTATATTTTTTTACTATGCTGATCTAAAAAGTGTATTCCTTTCTTTTTCGCCCAAATGAATAATCGATCATCAGTTGAAGATCTTTCATAATAAGAATGACTGCTGAAATATGTAAAAAATAACCATTCTCCTAATATGTTAAAAAATTTCTCGTCGCGCTTGTTAGATAGAGCCGAATCGAAAAGATTAACTAATGTAGTTAAATCAACTTTTAATAAATCTCCCACTTCTATATTGCTGGCAGCCTTCCAGTCAAAACAACCTTTATTAACATTCCAAACTTTGTATTTATGATGTAAACTACATTCTAATCTCGTACCATCAGATAATTTTAACTTTTTAGTATCTCGAAAACCTGAATAATATCCAGATCCAAAACGTTCTAACAAATTTTCAGAAAACGAACGAAGTGTTAACGGATTAGTTCCGTCAACACTTCTTACAGTTACAAGATCTTTTAACCTTCTTAAACCTCTATCTGTTAAAACTACCGTATCACCAACTTGACACTTCCCACCTCCCAAAGAACCATCAAGAATAAGCTCTTCTGGATCTTTTAAAGAATCGCCTACTTTTTGCCAATAAGGGTATAAATCATACATATTTGCATAATCTGGCGAAACAGCAAACTCGCTAAAAGATACAGGTTTTTGATAAGTCGGAAATAATACGTTTAATGAATCTTCAATTTTACTGTCTTTCATATTTATTGCAATTCAGGCGTATTGCCTAATTCTGTGATGTAGTTTCTTAATTTTTCCTGCTTTTCAGGCGAAAAACGTGAAAGAATATCAATAAGTGCTCTATCCGAATTTGTTAACGGATCTAACATGATTTTATCTTTACCAGCAAGCAGACGTCTTTTTGAATCAATTGTATCAACTTGAATTTTGATAGTTTTTGCATATATGTCAATAAGGATTTCTGGATCCATTGATGCTAAATATTCCTCATCCATTAACTTTTCACCCAGAACTTTACCTACCATTATAGATGCTTTTGAAATTCGCGATACAGCTACATCCAAAGCCTTCCAAGATGTTAACAAAGAATCCGCCATATCAACATTTAACATCCTTGAAATTTTGTCAATTTCAACAGGTGTTAAATCTCCTTTAACAAGGGCACGATATATTAAATCTTTAGTGGCTTCAGCATTTCCCTGTTCGTAACTTTTTTCAATAGTCGCAATCGTATTAACTTTTTCTTCCTTTTCCATAATTAAAACTTATCCCAAACTTTTGTGAATAATGTATATAATAGAAATTGTGAGTTTTTAATATCTTTAATATATTGTGGAACCTCTTTTAACTTCTTAAATTGATTCAAAAATATAAATAATTCAAAAGCCTCATCTTTGCTTAAATGTAAATATTCGAACTTTTTATCACCGGTGATGTAGCTTGCATATTTATTCACAGACGGACACTCATGTCGTATTTCGTAAGTACTTGAAATTTCACCTTCTTTAACCTCATTTAACTCTACCTGATTGAATTTCGTCCAATGGTAGATGTTATTTGTCATATCATTACGTATAATTGTGTAAAGGAATGTAAATGAATTTTTGCTAATATCATAATATTTCCTTTTTTCAATTACAGCTGCAATTGCAGAATCTCTTAAATCTTCATAATAATGACTATATGAAAATAAATGTTTGTTAAAAATAAACCTAACCAGATCCTCTAACGCTGTAAAATGTGATCGCGTCATTTGATTGTTAGGAACCGTTAAAACCTCTTTGAGTTTTTCAAAATCTAACTTTATCATTTTTTGAACATTTCTGCAAAAGCCCTTAAAACTATTTCCATGCCCAACTCATCACCGAGAGCCTGCTGGACGTCTGGACGGTAAAAGTACTGAAAAAAGGTAAAACCTAAATTCCGATCATGTAGCTTTTTTTCAAATTCACCTTTTCCCTGTAAACAATTATTTATAAAAACCGAAATAGTACGTCTGATGTCAAGAATTGGCCTTTGCAGTAATTTTGATAAAGAATCTTCAAAATCTTGCTTTTTCAAACAATCACGAATAAAAACACAAAAAGCACCGTACGATGTTGATACGGCGTCTTTACCATATAATGTGAAAAGGTCTAAAATTGACAAAGCGTCACGAACATGCCCACCAGACTTTAAAGCTATATTTGATATACTTTGCGAATCTATGTCAATTCCTTCTTTTTCGCAAACGAACTTAACACGCTCCTCAATAAGTGAAAAAGGTAAAGTCGTTAGCTCTAATGTTAAAGAACGTGAGCGAATCGTAGGCAGTACGTCGCCCGTTGTCGCAAAGACAAAAGTGGTACCCGGTACACCCTCCTCCAAAGCCTTCAGGAGGGCGCTCTGGGCTGCTGTGGAGGCCGTGTGCACCTCGTCTAATACAATTACCCGGCGGCCAGAAGAAGGTGCGAAAGAGAGCGAATCTAATAGCCCACGGATCGATTCTATATTACCAACCTTTGTTGAATCAAACTCCTGATATTTTGAAGATCTTCCAGAAAGTACCTCCCTACATGAAGGGCACGAACCATCACAAACGTCGCCCGTTTTTTCGAAATCTTTACAAAATAAAGATCTTGCATATAAGCGAGATAATGTCGTTTTTCCACAACCGTAATCACCTACTAATAAAATAGACCTAACAGGTAATTTAGACTTAGAAACACTTATTAACGCGTTTTTTGCAATATCTTGACCTAATACCTCGCTAAATCTGGATGGCCTGTACTTTATTGCTAACATATACTAATTTTTATTATTTGTGAACTTTTTGAAATGTTCTAATAATCTCGAAGAACCACACGAAAAACACTCATCGGATATATCTTTTCCTGAAAAAGGTACATATAAATAAACCTCTGCAAAGGTAATATATTTCTTATACTCTGCACCTATATTTAAGCCAGTTTTATCATTATCACAGCAAATAAACACCTTTTTAGAATTAGTTAGAAAACTGATTAAATGCTTCGGAGAGGTGGATGTCTTTCCTAATACATTTACATTTTTTGAGAATATTGCTCTTGCTGTAAGAAAGTCGGAAACACCTTCTGTTAAAATAGTAGTATTGTTGTAAAAGTTAAAACTTGCTAAACCAATAACCCCGAAAAGGTCAATATCTGTATATCTTGAACCATCGAAAAACCGACTAAATTCAAAAATTGTATCATTCTCGAAATCACACTCTTTAATAGTTACCCCAATAGGGAGATCTTCTTTAATTAACGTTAATCCATATTTTTCGTATAAATTACTATTTTTCAAATAAAAACTCCAATGGTTTACCGTGTTCAAATTTTCCATAATGTTCTAATCGCCGTTTTTGAAAATTTACTCAGGGATAAAAGTATATATTTCTAATCTTTTAACTCGTTAATAATCAAATATTTAGGTATAAATAACTACTTTAAACATTTTGCTACACTGATGTTCATTTTGTCTTTTTTAGCAATTTCTATATAAAAATATTCCCCAGCTTCACAGCCAGGGAATACCAAACTAAAAAATAGTAACGTGTAAAAATCCGAAAAAAGAACTTGCGATAACCAAATAATCTTTATTTTTGACCTTTTAACGAAAGGTAAACTTTTCCGTTTTCTTCATCAACCTGCTCATAACCTTCATTTTTTTCTAAAAATTCACTTGCTGATTCGGAATTATCAAATTCAAGTGCACTTGTCTCTTTACCATTAATATTCCTTTTTACAACATTTTCAGAATCATGTAGGGAGCTGAGAAGGAAATCAACATTTTTAACTTTCGCATCTTCAACCTTTATTCCTAATTCTTTTCCAACAGATAACACGCGGCGATAATTAAAAGATCTTAATTTAATAATATCTGAAAGAAGTGAAAAAGCTATAAAATTTCCTAAGGCGTAAGTGGATGATGATAAATCATTAAGATTGTCAAATAAATTATCTAAACTCTCAACCAAAGATAAATATATTTGAGAAATTGATGCCTCAACAGGAGAAACACTTAAACCAGTAATTAAAGGAAAAATGTTAACTCCCATTGCCATTAAATAATCTTCATAATCTTTTAACAGATCAGCTATATTTCCGTAAGCGTATGCAAAACCATCTTTTAACACTCCTGGCGACGTGGATACTGACAATGAAAGGATAAATGAACTAATGTTAAATTCCGATGCAAAAATACGTCTTAAAATTTCTTCAATTGTTCCAAATTGTGGTACAATCTTATCTTTATAGAAATTTTGATAAGACGAAATATCAGTTGCTACACCTTCACTAACATTTGAATCTACACCGTAATCAAGAATTGAATCACCGATGAAAAAAGTTTTATCCCTTCTATAAATTGGAAAACTGAAATCTGTGTTAATTTTACCATCTTTTATGCTGTATATCGTAGTTAGAGCATTTGAATTAACGCCTGTTGCTGTAACCAAGGGAACGGCCTTCTCGTTAAACCAATTTGGTAAAATATTGCTTGTTGAAATCTGTGAATCTGGTAGCTTTGCCTTTTCAATGTTAAAAAGTATTTTATTGTCTTTTATATCAAAAGAAGCAATTAAAGTATTATCAACTTTTACAGTACCAAAATCAACTTTTAATGAATCTAAACGCTTGCCGGAAAGTCCAATATATAACTTTTCGATAGCGTTTTTAACATAATCAACTACTCTGTCCTTGAGTGTATTTGTTAAATTAATCTTTTTTGACATTGTGTTATGTATTTATAGTTAAATTCTTTTTCGTAATAAAATGCAAATATCATCAAATTGGAAGCCTAAACCATGCTCGGTAAATGTGTATTGTATATCTTTAATATCTAATGCCAAAATAGCCTTTAACATATCTACCATCGCACGCATTTCCCAACTCCCCGGACAATCTCCTATTAACTCATATTTATAAACCGATGATTTACTTAAATCGTTTGAAAATATATTAATATTTAGATTGTTTGTATTTACGTCTAAAACTAAAACATTCGATAAATAACTGAAATTTGAAATTGTCTTAATTAAGTCGTAAAGTGTATCGTCTTTGATTTTGCTAAATTGTGTAAAATTTAATAAGCCTTTTACACTATCATTAAAAAAATCATCTATATCATCAAAATAAAATATTTGCAACTGGATCCTTCCTTCATCTGCCACAAAGATAAGGAATTTCGAATCATCCGATCTTACTTTATGGAAAATTACATCTTTTTCACTTATCTTAAACAATGCACCGAGAAGGGTGACAAACTGAGAAGGAATTAAAGCGTTAAATTTTGAATTTAATGGTGAAGGTGCCGAAACGACACAAGAATTTGTATTATAATAACACCTACCATCGTGCAAAACTAAACACTTATCCGTAGCGTAACCAGAAAAAGTGAAAACAAACTGAAAATCATTAAAAACTTTAGATGCTACTTCCTTATCTGTTAAAATTCCATCATTATTTGGAATGTTAAAAGTATCATTTGAGTTTAGATCTGTGAAATTGTCAGTATCTACATAAATTAACTGACCTAAAACCTCCGTATGAAATGAATCATCTTTTTTAACAAATAATACCTTTTCAGATGCACTTGATGTTATTTTTCTTAAACTTTCTACAAATATGTAAAATTGTGGTACCGTTTTTCCGCTATGATTTTCAACAATCATACGCAGCTTAAAATTTCCCTGCTGATAGAAAAATTCAACTTCTTTGTCATTTAAGCACGTAACACGTACGTAAAAGTCAATTTTAGTTATAATCGTCTTTGTGAAAGGATATACCATACTTATAAAATTTAGTATATCTTTTTTCGAAAGCGATATATATTCGTTATATTCCATATTAATATATGATTTTTAATGTATTTTCTAAATAATCCAAAGTTCTCTTATCTTGAGTTACTAAACGTAAACTGTCCATAAGTGAATCCTCCTGAAGATTGATTTCTTGAATCTTTTTAACTAAATCTTCGTAAGTTATATCTGATTTCTGAATCCTGTCTAATTTATCCTTAAATAACAATTCTACTGGCTTTGCAACACTTATTGGAATTTCAGTATATGTTAAATCGTCTTTATTAACATTAATTGACAACATTACAGGGATTCTGTCAGAAGAATCTTCCCTAATAGCACGAGTAAAAGAGCCTTTTCTTAAAATAAGTGATTCTCCATATTTTAAATCTTCATGTGGAGTATGATCATGCCCCAAAAGTATAAAACTTCTATCTTTTGTTTGAATTTGATCAAAGCCAATATTCCACGTATCCGAAGAGTTCAAAAAACCGTGTATTAACACAATTTGAGGTTTTCCACGCGTTATTACAGGAACCTCGGACGAAACAAAGCAATCAGAGTACTCTTTTGTACCATTTAACAATTCTACCTTATTACTCTTTGTTAACAAATTTAGGGATGTCTGGTCTTTGCGAGCAAAAAAATCATTAAAAAGACTATCATGGTTGCCTGGAATAACTAACATCGGATATTTTAACCTTTCTAAAATATCCAAAACCTTATATTTTACAAAATCTGTAACAGTCGGCTTATCGAATAAATCTCCACCATGAAGTAAAACGGCGTCTAATTCGTTAGTTTTGTTAACAACAAAATCTAATTTTTCTAAAAGATCCTCTAAATAATTACCCGTTCTAACATTTGAGGAGGAGGAAAAGTGCGTATCTGTAATATATGTGAACTTACTCATAAATTACTTAACTTTTTCGGATTTTCCATCGATTATGAAATATTCACCATCAACCATGTCGGTGGTAATTCGTGAATCATGGGTAACTAATAAAATATCCAAATTTAACGAACCACACAAACCTCTAACAAATTCTATAAAACGCGGTAAATCTCCGTCCCCTAATTGTGTAAAACATTCGTCCAGAAGCATGATTCTGCGAGCTTTTGTGCGAATTATTAAAAACAGGTTGAATATAAAAGATATTACAACGTTAACACCCCCACCATTACCATCAACTAAATCTGAATCACCGTCTGGAGTTCTTAAAATAAACTTACTATTATTTTCTACAAAAATTAAAGTGTAAGGTTTTAAGAAAATTGACTGCAATGCGATATTACACATGGAAATGCAATCACCCATAGAGGCCGCACACAAAAGAGGCATTACATCTTTTATTGCTTGTAAAGAATTTATAACATCCTCCTGCTCTATGTGAATTTTTTCTATCTTATTTTGTAGAGATTCGGCGCTTTTTATCAAATTATTATACACTGCCTCTAATTCAGCTCTTTTTGATAAATATGCCTGAACTCTTTTTGATAAATCAGCCATAAATACTACATATTTGAAGCCTCTAAATTTTCGTAGGATGTTAAAAGATCTTCCAATTCCTTGGTCGATTTCTCAATTGATACCTCTAAAGAAGAAATATATTCCTTCAAAAATGTAGTATTTAACTTATCTTTATCTAAAGAAAGCTCGGCGGCGAGTGTTTTTACCTTTTTTGACAACATATCGTACTCGGCTTCCTTTTTCGCTTTAACGTTTGTTAACTCCAAACGCAAAGACTCTATTTCCTTTTCACTATGTAAATCAATGTTACTTTTCATATATACGACTATTTTTAATTATTTAACTTATTTCCACAAAATGGACAAACTGAACTATCTAAACGAGTATTTAAATCTTTAATATCGTTTTTTAACTCTCTGCCACGGTTAAAAGCATCAATGATATAATTAACACTTTTTATCTTTTTATTTGTTTCTTGGATTGTTGTTATTTTTCCAACTAAATTACACAACAAAGATACGGACTTTTTCAATTTACCGGAATTTTCCAACGAATTAGAAAGTGTTAAATAACAACTTTTCGTATGAATTGAAGATTTAACAGAACTTAGTAATGAGAGTATGTTGGAAAGTAATAAACTACTTGATTCTAATTTGGATTTCTTTTCTAAAGAAATAGCTAATTCTTTGTATTTTGAAGCATCGTAAATTCCTATTTCTTCTATTTTTTCGTTTATTTTTGATATTTGAGATACTTGCTTTTGTAGAAATATCTGCCTATTAATACAAACTAACAATTCCTTTGCACTTTCCAAATTTTCCTTATTTTTACATAAGGTGCTATTTAAGGAATTTATTCTATCATAATCCTTAAAAGCTGTATCTAAAAAGGATCCTATTTTGTGTATTTTGTCTTTTTGCTCAGACAAAATAGTGTCAAAAGACTTAAATTGTACTTTCAATTCGGAATTTTTATCAGATAGATATTTTTGTACTTTTTGAGCTTGATTTAACGTTTTGCTATATGATAAAATTTCCACAACGCGTTTTGTTGAAAAACGCATTAATAACGGAGGTGAATATTGAGTTGTGAAATTTAGAAAAAATTTATCAGAACCAGACTTTATAGTACTAAAATTGTGGAATTTTTGCAATACTTCTGGAATATCCGTACCTAATTTCTCAAAAGTTTCGTAACCTTTTTCTTTTGTTCCGAATTTCATCGTAAGGGGAGAACTCCCCTCACGACGAGTTACTTTTAACTTTTCATCACAATCACCATATTTTACATAAATATTTGCTTCTTTTTCGCCGAAACGCACACAGCCCGTAGTAAAACGATTTGTTACGGAAGCAAAATAAGCCTTAATAAAAGATGATTTTCCAGCATTTGACTCGCCTTTTAAAATTGTTAAACCATTTACTGTAACTTTTGCATCTTTTATACTTCTATAATTTTCAACTTTTAACAACAGCATTTGATACGGCCTCCTTTACACATACTAAATTTGAATCAGCTATTTTATACAATGCATTCTTTCCTTTGAATTTCTCACCATTTGGAAGCGTGTAAATAGCCCCCGCCTGCTCAATAACACCCAAAGATAGTGCCCTATCAATTAAACTCATCCTACTATCAATACCTTTACCATAAATTAACTTTTCAGTAAAAACACGATTAGGAGTTGAAAATTTGTTTTTTTCAGTAACAATTTTTACCTCTACACCAAAAGGATCCCCAGTGTCATTTTTTAACAATGGCCCTTTGGAAATTTTAGTAATTACGTCAACAGCGTGAAAAAGTGTATATCCACCAGATTGTTTCTTTTCAGGAGCATAAGGACTCGGAGAAAAACTTAAATTTGCTGTAACATGTGAAATAAGCAAACAGGCTATATTTTCATCAAAAGCAAGGTTTTTTAACTTTGTTATAACAAATTTCTCCTGCTGGGAACGCAGACCCGGACGCACGTCCTTCACAGACATATCGTCGGCTATTGACATTTGTAACATAGTTACCGAATCAACCAAAAGAAAGTTAATACCAGCACCGCGCGTCGAAAGTATAATACTTTCAAATTCCTCCCAATTATTACAAGAAACTATAAAAAGGAGCTTTTCATCTACATACTTTTTAAGCCCAAAAGACTCTAATTGCACACTATTTAACGCCTTTTCAACGTCAACAATAACGCCCTGCAAGCCCTGTTGTAAAAGACTCCTAATAACCTGAATTGCAATTGTAGTTTTTCCACAACCTGCATCTCCCCACAACGAGTATAAATATCCCAAATGTATGCCATTCCAAAGATCATTTAACACAAGTGGGCGAATTTCGTAGCGAGGTTTCTCCAAATTTACGTCAAACTTTGTTAACATTTCGGAGAAACTCGCTACTGATTTTTTTGTTGCCATATATCCTAATATTTAACCGTTTATATATACTAAAATTTATTAATCTTAATCCTCGTCCTCGTCGTCGCCTTCATAGTCGCCCCACGTGCTCGGATCGTACGGATCAAAATAAGGATCAACCATACTTCTGGGCGGTTCTGGTTTCGGAGGAGGAGGTAAAAGCGCCGAAATGTCAAGAATTTCTACCTGCAAACCACGTTCACGAAATTTAACAGCATCTTCCTCTTTTAAACAAAAAACAATTGGTTTGCGCCACACTAAATCTTTCCAATATTCATTAATATAATATTTTCCTCTGGAATTAATTAAGAAAACGCAATTAAACATAGTTCTTAAATAATTGTAAGTTTCACTATTTGGAACTATATGCCAATTGAAAAATACATCTTCATAAATAAAATACAAACGATTCTTAATATCATACTCGGAAAAATGTGAATCACACCATTTTTTAATTTCATCAAGGTAAATTTTCCAATTTTCCTTCGTAATATCAGAACCAATTGCAACTGGGAAAAAGTCCTCCGAAGCAGTCCGAAGTTCTACCTTTTCACGATTTTTAAAAATTTTATCCATAAACATTAAATTTAAAACTCTATTTTATAGTATTTATTTTTGTATTTTCCTTTATCTATTAAATATCCCATATATGCTATCAATAGGGCGGAAGCCTCATCATGGTTTATCTTTTTTTCAATCTTTAACAATTCTTTTGTTTTCTTTACTAACTCACTTTTTACGATTTTTTTAGTTTTAAGCAAACTTGGAATTGCAGCAGACGGAACTAAGTAATAATAAGGAACCACACCTAAATTATATAATTTTTGGAAATATGTGTGCAATTTTGGCTGTATTAACATTAAGTAAGGCCCAGCGAAAGTTGCAATAACAGGATACTCAACAACAGGAATAATCTGCCCGGACGTTAATTTGTGATAATTTAGTATAATATCAAATACATGGTTTGATATATATTCTGAATTTTTTAGGCAGTTGCTTATATCAAAATTTCCAACCGATCTGGATTCCGAAAAAACAGTCGATAAAAACTCCTTTTTTGAAACAGATTCGGTTGGAAAATTTAACCTACGTAGCAAAAGTCCTACGCCCGTACGGGTGTAACTCGGATCAATTCCTACGAAAAACATATTTTAAATATTAAATGGATTGTCTTCACTTTCCACGGAATTACCGGTAATATTATTTAAAATATCATTAGCTGACATATTTTCATCTTTTGAGATTTCCAAAGGTTCAGATTCTTCAACCTCAACACCTTCTTCAAAATCTTCAGATTCTTCAACAGATTGTGGGATCTGGACGGCCTTACCTACATAAGAAGGAAGCGCCTCGGCTAAAGTGGTTTTGCCTTCATTCACATCATCAATAATACCGGTTAATTTTTGTAAATTCTCAAAAGGTTGTGCAAATTCAAACATAACCTCTGACTCCAAAACGTCAATTCTTAAATTTTTAATCTTTTCAAGAACTGACTTGTAAGCGGTTGGGTTTGTTGACTTCTTAGATGCAGTAACAGCAATATATTTGTATTGTTCCGAGGATCCGGTCGATTTTTCAATCATGGCCGTTTTCATTTCTGAATTACCGTCATCATCTGTTAAACCTTCATAAGATTTTGCAAAATCAGCATAAGCCTTCTCGGACATTCGGAGCACCTCAACCTTAAAAGAGTCGTCCAAAACTTTGCCGTCTCTGTCCGTATTTAAGCGCGCTACGAGCGCCAAAATATACGTGCGGGGTAATTCACCGACAAGGAGCGCCTGCTCGCGTGTGGCATAAAAAGAGCCGCGAATCCTATCATTGTTAATAAAGATTACATCGGCCCGTAAAGGCTCATCTGTTAAAAAAATAACTCTCCCCCTACTTCCATCTGCCACATCAACTTTTGGGATTCTTGAACTTTCTACTTTTGAACCTAACTTAATTTTTGTAAGTGCGCTTTGTGGACGATTGCTAATAAACTGTGCCATAACTTTAAACTTTTTAATACTTAATTAACTTAATTTGAATCTTTGAATATAAATGTAACTCTGTAATAATTTTAAACTTTCGCGTAAATCTTTCATTCTATCTGATAGCAAAGATAGCTCTTTTTCCCTTTTCTGCAACAAAACGGAGAGTTTTAAACTTTTTTGTACTCTTTGCAGAGATGCTTGGAAAGCATATAACAGACTTTGCATTGATACAGTAAGATAGGCCACAGTTTCTACAATTTCAAAACATTTTAACTTATCTTTCGAACTTACTACAACCCTACTTAAACGTGAAATTTCGTCTTCTATATCTGAAAGTTCCTTATCCTCTTTCTTAAATAGTTCGATTAATCTATTTTTTTCATTCGTTGACTCTAAATCGTAAACTTTTTCTTCTTCGTTCATTTCCATAATTGTGTGCAAAAGTTTATAAAATGTAATGGATCTTCTATTCTTTCTTTTTTACTAATATTTATATAATTCAATAAACACCTATCGTAATTCTTTTCTACTTTTGTATATATACGCTTATTTAATTTACTATAAAATAAACTCTTATCCGTCTTTATCTTTCCTAAAATTGTCAAAACCGATTTCCTTAATACAGGGAACGGCGTAACCTCTAATAAGGATAAAAACTCACCCGCAAAGGAAGCAGAACCGAGCGAATTTAACAAAGAGGAAAGTTCTAAACTTTCTGAATAATCTGTAATTCCCAGATCTAAAAAAAGGTTAAGCCTTTCTGTGAGTGTATCATCAACAGAAAGGCTCAAAACACGACGACGAGAACCAAAAAAACGTTTCCTAAACATTAGGCAAAGATCCTGAATCTCCTGATCGCCTATTTGTATATCAAATAACCTATTTGAGAAAATTACATAAGACCTAAACTGTGATAATGAATCTTTTTCACGTATGCTTTCAATATCTTTATTTACTATAAATTTAGAGATCTTTCCAAAAGTTTCTATTTTTGAATATAGTGGGAAAAGTTTCAAGAATAAAGGCTTGTATTTTTCAGGAGTTGAAACTAATAGGGAATCTCTTAAAAAATCAAAATCTTTAGATATTTTCTCCGTTAAGTTCATAGGCTAAATGTAAATCTAAAAAAGACTTATCTAAATAAGGAATTACTAACTTATCTTTATTTTGCAAAGGATCTAAATTTCTGTAAATACTCAAATAAGTTATATTACTTTCCTTAAAAGCAGTTATATCAAAAAATCGATTTTCTTCATGTGGGGCTTTTATTACACGTACGCACCGAGAAAGTAAAATAGGATCGGAAATATCAAAAGAGCTATAAATATCTACATTCGGAAATTCTTCAACAAATTTTAATAACATTTGCCGCATGTGAGATGTAAAGTAGAAATAATCACCTATTAACACTTTTTGACTACTTCGCATTTCACGATAACTGTTTAGGAAATTATTAAAATTATCTTTTCCTAAAAAAGTTATAAATCGCGTTCTGTCTCTAATGTAAAGATCCATAATTTACTCAAGAAGCCTTAAAACCATAATAAGACTTTGCCTCGAAAATACTTCCCTTTGTTATAAATTCAAATAAACGATCGTTGAAATATAGGAAAAATCCATATCTGCTAAAAATTATAAAACATGTATCACTTCCTACCATACCCCTAACAATATAATCACCATCTGGGGTGCGTAACATACCACCACCATCTGCAACAAGGTACGTATTATCTGAACTTAAATAAATCTTATTTTCACTTTCGTTAAAATGAACCTTTACAGGTGTTGTAAATAATTGATTATCTGTTATGAAATATGAACAATCTACCTCATCTTCAAAAATTTTTGGAATACCCTGCAATGGTGTATTATCCATAACAAGATCCATAACAGAGTAAAACCTACGTTTATATTCATCATTTACGGTTCCATCACATGTATATGGGTTATTTTGTACATAATTCAGAAAAGTGGTTAAATCGTAGATTTCTAAACCGTATGAAGCGTCCGTCGCCTGAAAAGGCGCTTCTGTTAACGGAACTCTATTTTGTCTACTTTTTGCAAAGATTATATAATAAGCAACCGAAAAAAGCAGGACACAAAAAATTAAAAATTTGAGTAAAGTTTTCATAATAAGTAAAAAAATAGGGAGGCCGAAGCCTCCCAAGGGAAAAATAAAAAATTTGAATTAGTTATCAAAATCGTCTAAACCATCGGATTCAGGAGCAGAATCCGCCTCCGCCGGTGCCGGCGCTTCTTCTTGAGGAGTAGCCGGTGCAGGTTCTGCCGGTGCAGATTCAGGAGTAGCGGCCGGTTCCTGTTCAGGAGCAGCGGTCGGCGCTTCATCTTGAGGATCAGCAGGAGTAGGCTCGGAAGTCGTTACAGGAGCCTCCTGGGGCGCCATATCGGCCTTTTTGTCTGCCGGCTTAACGTGGGTACCCTTTTCGGCGTTCACGACCTTATGGGGCTTATTTTCGTCTAAATCAACAACCTCGGGATCCTTACGAGATTCGGCCGGAGGAGCTTGCAATTCGGGGTACTTTTCATGCAGCGCCTGCAAGCTGCTACCAGCGAAAACGTCAAAAAATGATTCTGACAAAGCGGAAAGACCCGCGATGTACTTTGCATCTTCCAATACAAAAACACCTTCCTTAACCTTTTGCAAAAACCAAGCTGCCATCGCGGTCTTAAATTCGGTTTGATGCTGTTCAATAAACTTAGGAATAAACTCCTGAACGAACAACTTTGCACCCGAGTTAAGAGTACTTGCATTTACCAAACGACCTTTAACACGACTCAAATTTGGAACTACCAAATAAGTGGAAACCTTTACTTTCATAAAAATAAGTTTTAAAATTTAAATAAATCAATTACTATTACTTGTATCGTTTTTCTAATACGTTGCAAATATACAACTACTTTCTAAACTACAAAATTAAAAATTCGTATTTAACATTGTTTTTTCTTCATTTGGATGTATGTAGTCTCTTGCTTTTAAAAAATCTGTAAAAATATTACCATAATCACAGAAGGAAAAATACAAAAAATAGCTTGCAGAAAATGCGTACTTACTCTTACCTTCATTATTTTTATCCAGTATATTACAAATACGTAAATATGATCTAAAATCTTCAAAAATTAAAATATTATTAACAACATGTAATAACTGGCTGTTTTCTAAAATATAGGTTTTTATATTTTTAACCTTTCCATACTTATACAAACCATTATAAATATATATTACATAATAATCTTTATAGTATTCAATATGATTAAAAAAGTATGAATTTCTTTCATAATCTGTTAAATCTCCAAAGCATGGATTTGTTAAATTTGTACTAAAACTTCTCCTTGTGTAAAAATGGAAAAATTTAAAAAACATTTCAAGGAAAGTACTATAAACAATATAAACAGTATCTTCTTTTAATTCTTTGTATAGATTTTTAATATCGTAAACAAATTGACGTAACAAGTCGAACAAATCAAATTCTGACTTTCTTAAAAATAAAAATGCATCAACTGTGTGATTAAATGTACTCCTTAAATCATTGTTAACACAATCAAAAGGTTGCTTGTCTAATATACTTGCTATATAATAAAAATCGTAACATTTTGTGTAATCGTTAATATTGATTAAACCACGTACAAAGCGATCTATATTTACACAAGTTAGTGTATCTCTTGAATTACGATAACTAAAAATTAAACCATTATACAAATGTGAATAACAGTTCATAAGATCTTGATTATACATAATATATTAAATTTTAGTTGTTGCTTTATCTGGGAAATTTGACTCAAGAGAACTTAAATAACACTTAAAAAATCTAAATGCTAAAATATCAGTATCTCTAATAAAGCTTGATATTAACCATGTGAAAATGTTTTGCGAAAGTACACTATCTGCAAAATTGCAAAGCCTTACATGTGCCCTAAACTCTTCAAAAGGCTCTAAAGAGGAACAATAACATTTAATCTCGTATTTTAAATCTTTACCTATACCACGACACAATTTTGCAGTTAAAATGTCAAAATACGTTAAAAAGTAACCCTCTTTTGTATCATCAATAAAACAATCTAATTCATATCTATTACAATTTGAAAGATCAAATAATTTGAAATTATTAAAACTTTGTGTTTTGTGTCTAAACTTTAACTCTTGCAAATATGTACTGATGTACGAATATACAAAAGATGCTAAAATTCCACAAGTTTCATTATAACCGTATGAGGAAGTAGGAATGCTCTTAAATTTTTCTAAAATATTTCTTATTAAAGAAATTGCAGAGAATTTACCACCAGGGTAATTAACACCGCGACGAAAATTTGAAAAGCGTGTAATCTTTATAGTATCTGAATTGGAGGAGTTATCAAAAATACTATTTATAAATTCTTTGCAATATTTTACAGAATCAATATCTTTTGAATAATGAACAAGAAGAAACTCCAACTCGGTAATTAACTTTGCTTTAGATATACCAGTATAGACCATAATAAAACTAATTAAATATTTGTTAAACCTTTTTTGCAATAAGCAATATATTCCATATTTGTAAAGGCGACGAATCTCGCAGAATTTAATAGAACCAAACCAAACGAAAGATCCCACACGGAACCACGAAGCGAATTATTTACAGCAAACAAAAACCAATCAGAAGGCCCAAACTCGTCAACATGTGAATTATCTGGCATATAGCACACAGCTTCCAAAACTAAGTTAGGATTGTTCAATGTAGAAATTCTACCATCTGGAAGCAAATACAACCAATTAGGAGACGTCTCGCCCGTTATATACGGATGTATGTAGGAACGCAGCGAAAACCTATCACTATCAAACTCCTTCTCGCGACGAGCAACACGCTTTTTTAACCTTTTAAGAGCTTCCGAAAGGTCATTCCTTTGGAAAGATACTTCTGATTGTCCAGTAGCGCTAAAATGTGTTTTCTGAATAAATGTAAAAACACCGTCTGCATATTTTGAATATCGTAAAACATAATCATTGTTAATACTTTCACACGGACGATGCTCAATACCTTCAACGATACCCTTTGCGTCTATCTTTTTTGCTGTAAAATTAAAATAACACCAAAAATGGTGAATCTTAAACCAATCTGTTAAATCCCCTATACTTGATTCAGGAAAAATAACATTCTTACACCTTACTAAATTCTTACCCTTCATATTACACTAAAATCTATATTATACACATTCGGAGGATTCTCCCCCTTATTGACACCGCAAAGAAATACACATTTGCGAAATCTGGCAATAAAAATAAGGTTAAAAAATAGGCGGCTATCCGTTAAAAACGAATAACCGCCAAAGCAATATGAAGAAGAAACAAATTTAATCCTATTTTAAGCTCTTTTTCTGATAATTTAACGTATTACGTTCCCAGAAAACACCATCGCAGTAGCCCTGTATGCTTTTATTACTTTCTGCCAAAAGTAATCTTTTTTCTGCTAATAAAGAATAATACTCGTTAATTTCTACACCACAATAATGCCTGTTAAGTTTTTTATCAACAACTGAAGTTGTACCACTTCCCAAAAAAGGATCAAAAACAATACCTTCTTCAGGACATGAAGCCAAAATTAACTTTGCAATCAACTTTTCAGGCTTTTGAGTAGGATGTTCCGTATTTTCAGGCATTGACCAATAAGGTACGCTAATATCATCCCAAAAATTTGATGGATAAGTTTTTCTAAAATTTCCTTCTTTTGTTTCCTCCCAATCTTTAGGCTTTCCATCAACTTTATAAGGAGCTATAACTTTTCTTTTTTGCATAACTGACTCAACATCAAAAAAGTAATCCCTATCGTTAACAACACCAAACCAAATATCTTCTAACGAATTTTTCCAATTCATTTTTGCACCACGACCCTTCTCCCGCTGCCAAGTAATTCGATTTTTTACAGTTATATATTTGCTTAAAATTTGATAAATTATGCTTGAGCTTCTCCAATCGCAACAAACGTAAATGCTACCATTAGGCTTTAATAAATTTATAACTTTTGGTAGCCAAGAATTTACATAATTCAAATAACCATCATTGTCTAAAGACTTAAACTTTAAACCATTAAAATCTTTAGAAAGATTATACGGAGGATCAATGATGACTAAATCAGCAAAATGCGATGGAAAGAAATCGATAACATCTAATAAATCTTGATTGAATGTTTTATCTAAAATATCCTCAATTGTAGATTTCTCTTTTAAGAAGGATATTCTTTTTCGTAAATCAAAACATTCTGAATCTTTCAATATTATAGTTTGATTTCTTTCCGAACGCATTTTGTACTCAACAGACATATTATGCTATGTACTTATTAAGTAAAAATATTTAATCTTTTATCAAGCGTTTTAACTTATCAACAGTTTCGCGCTCCTCTTTGGTAGAATGTGGATCACGATAGTAAGCATAATCTAATAACGGAATTAAGTCTAAAACTTCTTCTTCTGTTAATAAAACACACTTACCTAATTCTGGAGAATTATGTAAAAACATTTTTACTTACTTGAACTGATTTTAACTTTCTTATGCTTCCCAAAATATTCCTTCAACTTTTCACTGTCAATAACACGTGAAGAGCGCCGCTTAACTATCTTTTTAGCGATAATATGATTATCGTCCTTAAAAAGATTTTTTAACTTTTCTGAATCAACAACTCTGCTCTTCATAATTGTTAAAAGTTACTAAAATATAAACTTTGTGTTTTTTTGTCATAAAAAGCCGTAGAGTCAATTCTTAACAATTCCAATAAGCCTTCTGAATCAACTTTTGAATAATACTCAAGCGTATCCTTGTCAAAAACACCGTTATCAATTAACTCTTTTACAACATCCTCTTTTGAACCTTCAATTACCCAAGCATTCTTAAAATTAGTAATTGCAGTGTAATAATCCTCGTCGCCTAATGTAAAGAAATCTACATATTCCTTAAATAGATCAAAATCATCTGGCAGATTCAACTCCTCGGCCTCTGGATAAGTCATAAGAATATCATCCTCGTTATGATTTGCACAATATTTGATAAATTCATCTGCCGAATCGCTCTCGGCGTCCTTGCGTCTACGAGATGTTGAATTTTTCGATTTTTGATTATCTTTAGTATTTCTCTTCTTTTTAGAAGTACTACCAATTCCAAAGATATTCGAATCTTTTAAGTAACGACCAAAGCTGATCTTGCTTAAATCTTTTTGTTTTAAACCAAACACTGCATGTTTTCACTCACAGGTGGGAATTGAACAATGAGAACACATGGACACAGGGAGAGAGATCGGAAGAGCG